>Ga0315293_10000154_pt1 | contig 58491 bp, 50 predicted proteins | sample YL17G13_20_MG_FD_203071 | JGI IMG/M metagenome (GOLD analysis project Ga0315293, IMG submission 203071) | Sediment microbial communities from Yellowstone Lake, YNP, Wyoming, USA - YL17G13_20 | ecosystem: Environmental > Aquatic > Freshwater > Lake > Sediment | place: USA: Wyoming | collected... | reverse complement strand
AGGTGCGAAGGGCGTTTTGATTGATTCCTTCGACTACGCTCTGGACAAGTATGGATTATTGGGGTTGAGGAAGACAGAATTATTGACCCCTACCGCAGGGGTAGGGGCTAACCAATAAGGAAGTTAGACTTCCGCGGAAATATGCGTTGGTTTTCGGGGAATAGCTTCTATGGCGGTTTTGATTCTTTCCTGTGCCGGCTGAGTCTTGCTGCGAAGGATACTGGCTGGACTTGCACCTATCGAACGCAACTTTTCATATCGGGCTTCGAGCAGTTTATCAATTTTTATTCTTTTGAGGGCAGCGAGCGTTTTAACGATATATTTCTCGACGTTGTAAACGGTGTCATGGATGCTTCGATGCGCTCCGCCCAGCGGTTCGGGGATAACCTCGTCAACCAATTGAAGCCGGAGCAAATCCCTGCTGGTCAGCTTAAGGGCTTCCGCGGCATCAGGTGCCTGTGAGCCGTCACGCCACAAAATGGCTGCACAGCCTTCAGGCGATATCACGGAGTAATATGCAAATTCGAGCATCGCCAGTTTGTCGCCGACACCTATTCCGAGTGCGCCGCCCGAACCGCCTTCTCCGATGACGATGCAGATTATCGGGACGGTGAGCCGCGACATTTCCATAAGGTTAAAGGCAATGGCCTGTGCCTGGCCCCTTTCTTCTGCGCCGACGCCGGGATAGGCGCCCGGGGTATCAATAAGTGTAACAATTGGAATTTTGAATTTTTCCGCAAATTTCATTTTCGCAATCGCCTTTCGGTAACCTTCAGGGTTTGGGCATCCGAAATTGCAGACGATTTTTTCTTTTGTGGTTCTGCCTTTATTCTGGCCGACAATAAGGACACGCTCTCTGCCGATTTGGCCAAATCCGGTTACGATAGCCCTGTCGTCGCCGAAACATCTGTCGCCGTGCAGTTCGCAAAATTCCTTTACCATTAAGCCGAGATAATCCGGCAAAAGCGGTCTTTTTGGATGGCGTGCAACCTGTACGGTCTGCCATGCGGTCAGATTAGAATAAAGTTGTTTGAGTTCGGCAACCTGCTGCTGCTGAAGCCGGCGAATCTCGGTGGAATAATCTATGCCACTGATGGAGCTGAGTCGGCGCAGCTCATTTACCTGCCGGTCGAACTCGGCCACCTTGTCCTCAAAGCCCAGATAATCACCGCTACCGATATTATTGTTATTCTCTGCCATTACTCCAATCGCCTATGCCGAAGTGCTATACGAACTATATACACAAAAAAAACCGGCCTGTTGTTCGCAGGCAGGATACCTGTTTTTCAGCCGTATCCGTCGGCTCCTGTACATTGAAAGTGAAATAATAACATTTCCGCAGTATAAATGAAAGAAAAAAATTGACAATCACTGCGGATTGCTATACTTTTTAGCAATATCTTTTTCTGTGTGTTTTTTCGTAAGGTCTTAATTATGAAGGACTTAAAGCAAATAACGGTTATAGGGCTGGGCCTTTTGGGCGGCTCAATAACCCTTGCGGTTTCACGAAGTTTTCCCGGCACAAAGGCGGTCGGGTACAGCCACCGCCCTGCCACCCGTCAAAAAGCAAGACGGCTTTGCGTTGCGACCGAGGTTGCAGACGACATAAAAGAAAGTGTCGCAGGCGCAGAGCTTGTTATCCTGGCAACACCCATATACACCTTTGAGGAAATTCTAAGCGAAATCGCAGGGTCGCTGCCGAAGGGCTGCATCGTTACCGATGTCGGGTCGACCAAGGTCTTGCCTCATCGCTGGGCGGAAAAGATATTGCCGCAAAACGTGTTCTATGTCGGCTCGCATCCGATAGCCGGCTCGGAACAAAGAGGTGTGGAATTTGCAAGAGATGACCTGTTCGAGCGGGCAGTGTGCATCATAACGACGACAAAAAAAACAAACCCTCAGGCGGTAAAGACACTTAAAAAATTCTGGTCCAGATTAGGCTGCATAGTTGAGATGATGAAGTCGCAGGAACACGACAGGATTTTTGCCAATGTCAGTCATCTGCCGCACGTTGTAGCGGCGGCACTGATAAATGCAAATAATGACAAGGAGCTGAGGTGTGCAGGCAAGGGCTTTATCGACACATCGCGAATTGCATCCGGGCCTGCAAATATCTGGGCCGATGTCCTGCTGGCCAACGGCGAAAATATCGCCGGCGGTATCGACAAAATCACAGCGGAACTGCTAAAAATCAAAGCTGCAATTCAAAACAAAGACAAAAAACAAATCGAAAAGCTGCTGCGGAAGGCAAAAGATAAACGCACTGCGTTGATAAACTACAAGATGAAAAAGAAGGAATTACTATAGTGAAACAATGGTGTTTTGAGGTTTTTAACAGGCCCGGCTTTACCGATGTGCACGGCAACAGCATCCTCGAAGATATTAAAGAACTGGGGATAAGTTCCATCGAAGCGATACAGTCGGCAAGGGTATTTCTTGTTGAGGCGGATTTCGATGAAGTTTTTGCGGCACGTGTGGGTAAAGAGCTTCTTACAGACCCTGTCTGTGAGGAATATCATATCGGCAGAAGCGGCGCACCTGCTGGGCTGGCAAAGGCAACTTTGATAGAGGTACATTTGAAAAGCGGCGTTACCGACCCGGTTGCCGAATCGGTAATGGCGGCAATAGCCGATATGGGCATAGAGGCACAGAATGTCAGAACGGCCCGAAAATATGTACTGCTCGGGGAGCTTTCACAAAAGCAGATACAAATTATCGCAAAGAAAATCCTCGCCAACGACTGTATCGAGGATGTGATAATCGGCAGCGAAGCCGGGCCGCCGAGTCCGCATCTTAAACCTTATGAGCTGAATATAATACATTGCCCGATGCGAGACCTCGACGGCGAGGGATTGGCGGCACTTAGCAAACAGAGGGACCTGTTTTTGAATCTCGTTGAGATGCAAGCCATTCAAAAATACTACAGAGAGCTTAATATGGAACCGACCGATGTGGAGCTTGAGTCAATTGCACAGACATGGAGCGAGCATTGTGTCCACAAGACGCTCAAAAGCTCGGTTGATATGACAATCAACGGCAGGCAGATTCATTTCGATAACCTGCTGAAAGAAACCGTTTTTAAGGCAACTGAAGAACTGAACAAAAAATGGTGCATATCGGTTTTTGCCGACAATGCCGGTGTGGTTGAATTCGACGAGGATTCGGCGGTATGCTTCAAGGTCGAAACGCATAATCACCCATCGGCGCTCGACCCTTACGGCGGAGCGGCGACAGGAATAGGCGGCGTAATTCGCGACCCGATGGGAACAGGCATGGGCGCAAAACCCATCGCCAATACGGATATATTCTGCTTCGGGCTGCCCGACAAAAAACTTGAGAACGTCCCCAAGGGGGTGCTTCATCCGCGAAGGATTATGAAAGGCGTTGTGGCAGGCGTCCGCGATTACGGCAATAGAATGGGAATACCGACCGTCAACGGTGCGGTCTATTTCGACGACAGATATATGACTAATCCGCTGGTCTATTGCGGCACGGTCGGCATAATGGACAAAAATAAATGCTTCAAAAATCCGCAAACCGGCAACCTGATTATCGTGGTCGGCGGCAAAACGGGCAGAGACGGCATACACGGTGCAACTTTTTCTTCAGGCGAAATGACGCACAAGCACGAGACAATTTTTTCTCATGCCGTGCAAATCGGTAACGCAATAACGGAAAAGAAAATGCTCGACGTACTGCTGCAGGCAAGAGATGCCGGCTTGTACGAGGCGATTACCGACTGCGGCGCAGGCGGACTGAGCAGCGCGGTAGGAGAGATGGGCGAGAACCTCGGCGCCCAGGTAGATTTGGAAAAAGTTCCATTGAAATATGCCGGCCTCAATTACACCGAAATATGGATAAGCGAAGCACAGGAAAGAATGGTCATAGCAGTTAAGCCGGAAAACCTCGATGCGATAATGAAAATTTTTGCAGGCGAAAACGTTCAGGCAACGGTAATAGGCAAATTCACCGGCGACAGAAAGCTGGTACTTGGATACAACGGCCAACAGGTAGGCGAGCTTAACATGGACTTTCTGCACCATGGGGTGCCGAAATATTCCCGCAAGGCGGTTTGGCAGTCTCCAAAGACAGCAGAGCCGAATCTGCCCGAGAAAAATAATTATAATGACGAGCTTTTGCAGATTTTGTCATCTTATAATATCGCAAGCAAGGAATGGGTAATCCGCCAATACGACCACGAGGTTCAGGGCGGCTCGGTTGTGAAGCCGCTGACAGGCGTTACCAATGACGGACCGAGTGATGCGGCAGTAGTAAGGCCGAAGTATAATTCAGACAAAGGTGTTGCCATCAGCTGCGGAATGAATCCGCTATATGGTGACATTGACCCATACTGGATGGCACTTGCGGGCATAGATGAGGCGATAAGGAATCTCATAAGCGTGGGCGGTAGGTTCGACCGCATCGCCCTGTTGGATAATTTCTGCTGGGGCAACTGCAACAGGCCTGAAACCTTCGGCTCGCTTGTCCGTGCGGCGCAGGCCTGCTACGACGGTGCGATGGCATATCAGTCGCCGTTTATCTCGGGCAAGGATTCACTGAACAATGAATTCCGCTGCGAGGACGGCACGGTGATTTCAATCCCCGCGACGCTTCTTATAAGTGCAATATCGACAGTCGATGATGTGAATAAGTGCATAACGATGGATGCCAAAAAGCCGGGCAATATGCTTTTTATCGTCGGCGAAACGAAAAATGAACTGGGCGGCTCGCACTATTACAAAATCAAAGACCTGCTCGGTACAAATGTTCCCCAATTAGACCTGAAAACCGCTCCTAAAATCGCTCAGAAGATTTCCACTGCGATAGATAAAGGCCTTATAGTCAGTTGTCACGACTGCTCCGAGGGGGGGCTGGCTGTCGCTTTTGCAGAAATGGCTTTTGCAGGCGGACTCGGCATTGAAGCTGATTTGCGGGGTCTGCCGAAAAGCTCCGATTGCCTGCGAGTTGACCGGCAATTATTCAGTGAATCGAACAGCAGATATATCGTGGAAGTTGAGCCGGAAAATTACGATGCATTTGCAAAATTGATGCTCAACCTGCCCTTTGGGCAAATCGGCAAAGTAACACAGGATAAATCGCTTGTGGTAAAAGCTCAGGACGGTAAAACTGTCGTCAATCTCGATATAAATACAATGAAACAGGCATGGCAGAAGACGTTTAAATGGTAAAAATAAGAAAATCCTAAATCCGAATATCTAAATCCGAAACAAATACAAATGACAAAACCAGAAAATTCAAAACAATGTTGCTTCTTCAAGATAGGTTTTATATTCTATTGGAAATGAGGCTCAATGGTGAAGCTAAGCAATAGTATACAAGGTTATATGGGAAATCCCAGATGGGAGAAAGGGAGCATATATGAGCTATTCGGTTTCGCGTAAATTCAAACTTGCCATTGCCGTTTTATTTTTTGCTATTGCAATCTCTGTTCTCGCTTTTGAACTTTCAATTTATCTTGGCGAGCAGCATGTAAATCCCCGTGCAGATTACATTGGCACACAGCCAATCACTGTACAATCTGGCGTAATACAGCATGTTATCACCAAACTTGAGCCTATTGTTCCATCAGGAACGGTACTGGAGGTTGATAGCAAATTGTCTAAAACAATTCAGTCTGCTATTGATTCCGCAAAACCTGGCGATATGGTTCTTGTCAAAAACGGTATTTATGCAGAATCATTGACGCTTAAAGATGGAATAATTCTCAAGGGCGAAGATTGCAACAATGTGATAATACAAGGCGATATGCGTATCGGTCCCGTATTGAAAATTGATAACTGCAAAAGTGTTCAGATCAGTAAATTGACATTAAAGCATTATAACACTGAGTTTATCGCAGACGAATCTGAAGGCAATTGGCCCATTGTGCAGATTGACAATAGCGGCGCATCGCTTGAACATCTTATCGTTTGCGACAGTTCTTCCGATGGTATCAGAATTAAGAATGACAATGTGCATTTGAATCATGTTTCGGTCGTTGATTGTACGATTTATAATAACCGTTCCTACGGCATCCTTGTCCTTGGCAACGGCAATGTCGAATTAAAAAACAATACCTGTGTTAACAATAAGAGAAATGGCATCCATTTCAAGGATTTTTCTGACGGCATTGTGCAGGGTAATTTATGTAAAAGCAATGCACATAATGGCATTTCCATGCAAGACAATGCGACTGTGGAAGTATCTGCAAATACATGCTGTGAAAATGAATGGTCAGGTATCTTTTTTGGCTCAAAAAGTCCGTTTAATGTCAGCGACAACAATTGCTTGGACAACGGCAAAACTGGAATTGAAATTGACGGTCAAATAGAAGTATCGGCTGTTGGAAATATATGCCGCCGCAATGGAATCAACGGCATCTTTGTCAGAAATGGCGTTACCGGAACTGTAAATGGAAATATTTGTGCGGAAAACAAATGGCATGGCATAAGCATCGAAAAGAACTGTGCGCCGCACGTTGACAACAATAAATGCTTTAAAAACAAGAAATGCGGTATTTACAATGATGATGGAATGCTTGGTCTGAATAAAACATACGACAACAATGAGTTCCACTGGCAGGAAGTATATATGTATTTGAGGGCCGAAGATTTTAACGAATTGGAGAAAATGGCTTCCCTGATTAGAAATGAAAAAAGGCATTTCAGTAACGGTAATTGGCAACTGAGTCATTTTTATTATTCATTCGGAAACGGCTTTGGTCCGCAACGGTTTGATGACAATATCAGGTTAATTGAGAAATGGGTTTCTAAATACCCCGCTTCCGTAACGCCGCGAATCGCACTGGCATCAGCGATTTACTGGCAGGCATGGGATATCCGCGGTAAAGGTTTCTCCAACACAGTATCGCCGACAGCTTGGGAGCCTTTTGAACAGTATCTTTCAAAAGCTCTGGATGTGTTGAAGGAAGCGGAAAAGCTTAATGTCGAAGACCCTGCCCTTTATACAAGGTGGATTTCTGTTGCGACAGGCCTTCATAAGATGGACGATATTGAAACTGCTTTCAAAAAAGGAATTGCGATTGATTCGACTTATTATCCTCTTTATTCTGAACATGGCTATGCATATCTGCCTCGATGGTATGGAAAACCTGGTCAGTATGAGCAACTTGCCAGAGAGGCTGCCGAATCAACCAAAAACGAAATGGGGCAGTCTCTCTACTTTTTGCTTGCTCGTGAAATGACGCGTCATGTGAAAGATGTGAATCAATTCAAAGAATTAGATTTTGATTACGAACACATCAAGCAGGGCCGGCAGGATTTTGCAAAACAATTCCCTGAATGTCAGGATGTCGAATTTTCGAATCGAGTTTGCTTTATGGCCTGTGCCGCGGGCGATAAGGAAGACGCTAAAGATTATTTTATAGATATTGGTGACCAGTGGCAGCAAAACATCTGGAAAAATGCAGAGACATTTAACAAATACAAATCCTGGGCAAAAAGCAAAGGAACAAACGAAGACAGATAATTCGAATAAAAGTTCTCAAGATGAATTTAAGGCGATGCTGACCAATGGAGTGAGTGCGGAGAGAGTGGATTCGATTTAAGTCATTTTTTACAGGAGACCACTGTGAAGACAAGTGAACTTCGGCATAGTATGGCCGTTACGATGGATGGCAAGTTGTATGTATGCCTTGGATTCAAACATCTAACACCCGGCAACCTGCTGGCATTTGTGCAGGCCAAGCTTAGATGTGTCGCAGACGGAATAGCAATCGAAAAACGCCTGCGTTCAACCGAAGAAGTTGGGCAGTCATATCTTGACCGCAGCGAAATGGAATATCTTTTTATTATTTGAATTTTGAATTTGTTTCGGATTTCGATATTCGAATTTCGGATTTCGGCTTATTAGTAAGATTTGAAGTAATATTGTATAGGTTTAGGGACTAAGTAATGCAGATAAAAGCGATTGTTTTGCGGGCGGCGGGGATAAATTGCGATATGGAAACCCAGTATGCACTCGAACTGGCAGGGGCGTCCTCACAGCGTATTCATATAAACAGGGTCATTGAAGATAAGCAACTGCTCGATGGCTTCGAGATACTGGTCATACCGGGCGGTTTTAGTTATGGCGATGACGTGGCTGCGGGCAAGATACTTGCCAACCAAATCGTCCATCACCTCTCAGAGGCGCTGCAAAAATTTATCGACGACGGCAAACTGATACTGGGTATTTGCAACGGTTTTCAGGTGCTCGTCAAAACCGGCATACTGCCAGGCAACGAGTCGGACAAAAGGCAGGAAAACGTTACCATAACCAATAACGACAGCGGCAGATTCGAGGATAGATGGGTATATCTTGCCCCGCAGACAAAAAAGTGCGTCTTCATCGAACAGGATAGGCAAATCTATCTGCCGATAGCACACGGTGAAGGCAAGGTCGTTACCAAAGACGCAGCAACGCTTGATAAATTAAAATCGGACGGCCACATCGCATTTAAGTATGTCGATGAGAACGGCAGCGAAGGTTCATTCCCTATTAACCCAAACGGCTCGATGGCTTCAATAGCAGGCCTGGCCGACACGACGGGCAGGGTACTGGGGCTGATGCCGCACCCGGAAAGATTTGTAAGGCCTACCCAGCATCCGAGATGGTGCCGATTAAAAACCAAAGTTGATGCTGATGGAATGACGATTTTCAATAACGCAGTGAAATATATCAGGGAAAATTTCTAACCTCTATTGAAGTGTAAAAAAACCCGCAGCGCCGCAACAGTAAAAGATCGGGTAACCGATTAACCTCAAATTCTCAACAAAGCTTCTCGAAGTGAAGGTAAATCTTTTTGCAGTATTTGCCAGACAATTGCGAGGTCAATGCCAAAATATTCGTGAATAATCCGATGCCTCAGCCCCACAACTTTGTGCCATTCTATATCCGGGTGGCAATTCTTAAAATCTTCGGGCAGTCGATTTGCGGCCTCGCCTATAATCTCAAGGTTTCTTGCCACCGCATCAACAGACTTCCGGTCTTTTGAAAAAGCGTCAAATGACATACCCTCAGTATATTGCTGAATTCTGTCAATAGCCTCGCTAATGTCGCCCAGCAGTAAATCAACAGGTCTTTTAGACATAAATCAGTTCCGACTCAATAAACTTAAATGCTCTGGCAGTAACCGCTCGACTTGATACAAGGTCAACAGGAACTCCCAGCAGTTTCTCAATCTTTTCTGCCAGGGTCACAAACTCTAAACCTATGGATGGGTCCACGTCGACAAGTATATCTACATCGCTGTCCGCTCGCTGCTCATCCCTCGCAAACGAGCCAAATAATGCCAGTTTGCGGACTTTAAACCGCTTCTGTAGTTCGGGCTTGTCTTTAGCCAAAGCATTGATGATTTCTTCTTTTGTTATCACCGTATTTTTATTTCCCAAAAATATCTGTTTGAAAATAAAGCGATTAATTATAGCTTTTGCTAATTTAACCCGTCAGGTCAAAAAAGTCAAGCCGCATATTTTCTTTTCCACGCCGGATGTAAAACAAACCTGATGCTGACGGCATGACCATATTCAATAATGCCGTCAAATACATCAAAGAACATTTCTGATTCCATCAGACCTTTTCGAATATGAATTTTCGGCCATCGGCATCGATTTTTATCTTGTCGCCTTCGGTGAATTTTCCGGCGAGCAATTCCGAGGCAAGCGGATTTTCCAGCCGCTGCTGAATCGTCCGCTTAAGGGGTCTTGCACCAAAGGATGGGTCGTAGCCCTCATCCATAATTTGTTTGCGGGCATTGTCGGTGAATTCGACATCGAGCTTGCGGGCGTTCAAACGCTCGGCAAGGTACTTAAGCTGAATATCGACAATCTTTTTCAAGTCGTCCCTGCTTAATATGTGAAAAACAATCGTCTCGTCGATGCGGTTGAGAAATTCGGGTTTGAAATGCGACTTGAGAGCGTCTTTGACATGTGCTTCGATTTCCCAGTCGGCGCCCGATTGCTCGGTCAGCTCCTGAATTTTATGGCCTGCAATGTTGCTTGTCATAATTATGACGGTATTCTTGAAATCAACCGTTCGGCCCTTTCCGTCGGTCAATCGGCCATCGTCGAAGACCTGAAGCAGGACATTGAAGACATCCGGGTGCGCCTTTTCAATTTCATCCAGCAAAATCACCGAATATGGTTTTCGCCGCACGGCTTCTGTGAGCCGACCGCCCTCTTCATAACCGATATAGCCGGGCGGAGCGCCTATAAGCCGGGCAACGGAATGCTGCTCCATAAATTCGCTCATGTCGATTCGAACCATCGCATTGGCATCATTAAAGAGAAAATCCGCAAGCGCCTTTGAGAGTTCAGTCTTGCCCACGCCTGTTGGGCCCAGGAAAAGGAATGTCCCTATCGGACGATTCGGGTCGCCAAGGCCGGCCCGATTTCTGCGTACCGCATTGCAAAGTGCGACAACCGCCTCATCCTGACCGACAACCCGCAGCCGAATCGCATCCTCCATCTTCATTAATTTCTGCCGCTCGCCGCTGAGTAACCTCGCCACAGGCACACCGCTCCACTTGGATACAACCTGGGCAATCTGTTCTTCAGTAACCTCGTTGCTGATAATGCCTTTTTCGGATTTTGAAAGCTGCGCTTCTTTTTCTTCAAGCTCCTTCTTCAGGTCGGTTATCGTACTGTATTTGAGCCGGGCCGCTGTTTCAAGATCACCTTTCCGCTGGGCGGCCTCAAACTGGTTCTGTGCCTGTTCGATTTTTTCCTTCAATTGTTTTATCAGGTCTATTTCCTTCTTCCCTGCTTCCCATTGCGATGTAAGCTCCTTATCCTGCTTTTGGAGTTTGCTCAATTCCTTCTCGGTGTTCCTCAATCGCTCTTTGCTCGCAGGGTCGCTTTCTTTTTTCAATGCCTCGCGCTCAATCTGCAATTGAACTATTTTTCGCCTGATGTCGTCCAGCCCGGACGGCAGCGAGTCGTTTTCTATTCGCAGTTTCGAGGCCGCTTCATCGACCAGGTCAATCGCCTTGTCCGGCAGCCAGCGGTCTGTTATATAGCGGTTTGACAAAGTCGCAGCCGCCACAAGTGCAGTATCGGTAATCCTGACGCCGTGGTGTGTATCATAGCGGTCTTTTAAGCCGCGAAGTATGGCTATTGTTTCTTCGACTGTCGGCGGGTCAATCGTAATCGGCTGAAAACGCCTCTCGAGTGCCGCATCCTTTTCCATATATTTTCGATATTCATCAATCGTGGTCGCACCTATGCAGCGAAGCTCACCCCGTGCAAGCGAGGGTTTTAGCAGATTGCCCGCATCGACGGCGCCTTCGGCCTTGCCTGCGCCGACGACGGTGTGCAGCTCATCGATGAAAAGAATGATTTGTCCCTCGGCGGCAATAACCTCTTTCAATACCGCCTTGAACCTGTCCTCAAATTCGCCCCTGAATTTGGTGCCTGCAATCAAAGCTCCCATATCGAGAGCGACGACCCTTTTGTTCTTCAGGCCCGTCGGGACATCGCCTGCAACAATCCGCTGGGCAAGACCTTCAACGATAGCGGTTTTTCCAACGCCCGGCTCGCCTATAAGCACCGGATTATTTTTCGTCCGCCGGTTAAGTACCTGCATGCACCGCCTTATTTCCTCATCCCTGCCTATAACAGGGTCCAGTTTGCCTTTTCTCGCCATTTCCAAAAGGTCGATGCCGTAACGTTCAAGGGCCTTGTATTTCTCCTCGGGATTCTGGTCGGTTATCTTTTCGCCGCCCCGGATTTCCTTCAATGCGTTTTCGATTTGCTCGGGGCTAACCGAATTAAGGCGCAAAATTTCTCTGGCGTCACTTTGTATCGAGGCAAGTGACAGGAATAAATGCTCGGCGCTGAGGTATTCATCACCAATTTTGTCGGCGCGGTTTTGTGCATCGAGAACTATCTGGTTGAAGGCAGGTTCGGGCATAATCTGTCCGCCGCCTGAGCCCTGCGCAATACGCCTGAGTTCGGCCTCGGTCATTTCCCTGACGCGTGAGACGTTGACGCCGATTTTTTTCAAAATCATAACTGCTATGCCGTTGTCGTCATCGAGAATCGCACTTAACAAATGCAGCGGCGCAAGGACAGTATGCGATTTAGCCATCGCAATCTGCTGAGCGGTCGCCAGTGCCTCCTGGGCTTTAAGTGTAAATTTGTCGAATTTCATAGCGCTATTCCTTTTAATATAAATTCACTGCACGTCACTGCTGTAAATAGTGCAAATACCGTGCCCAGGCGGATAAAATCAATAACCTCAATAACAATAAAGACTTGCATTCGACCCTAAATTCCCGTTATGTGCCAATTTGGCAGTTAACCACCTGATTCTCTTGCAAAATCAGAACTTTCAATGTAAAGTAGTGTATCGTTGTGGAAATTTTTTTTCAGCATCGGGCCTGTAGCTCAGTTGGTTAGAGCAGCGGACTCATAATCCGCTGGTCGAAGGTTCGAGTCCTTCCAGGCCCATTAAAAACCGCATTTTTAACACCACAATAACTGTTTGACTGTTCGCTGGCGTTTGTTGGAATTCGCTGTTTCTCGCTGTCCAGCGTCAAGAAACACGCTAAGTTTTTTTCTCCGTCTGTACGCGGCGAACAGCCATAATGCAAATTATTTCCGACGTTTTGTGATTGAGTGTTCGTCCATCTATATTCATGGACGCTATTATAACGTGGCAAAACAAAATAAAAATATGATACGAAGCTTTTTATAAAAACCCTTATTTCAGCTCAAAATCGGCATTTTTCAGGGGGTTTTGTTGAATTTATTTTCTGTAAATCATAATTTTTTATACTCATATCTCTTGTTTTCGCTTGTTTTGTCCGATTTTATTGGTAGGTGAATTTTTGAAATAATAGCGAGTTTAACAGTTAATTTTTAGCAGGTGTTTGTACTTCGGACGGCCTTAAAACCACCTACGGTAATTTTATTAAAGACAGAACAGGTAATCCGGATTAGACTGAAAGGCAGTAAGCTGGATGAAATGTTATGGCTAAAACACTAATGATTATGGAAAGAGGCTTAAAATAGTCAGTGAAATGTGTCTTGGTGAGGCCCTGCTAAGTGCGGCGAAAGAAGTATTTGAGACGATGATTTTTATGGAGTTGTCTTTTTCATACAGACAGAGAGTTCGCAATAAATAACCAACAAAAATAGAAAAGCGTATGGCAACGACACAGACCGATATTAAATCGCAGACACTCAAATTGTCGACTGAAGCGTTTGAAGCCTTCTGCGGCGACATCTCCGGCATGTTCGGCATTGATATGACATGCAGGCAGGGGGAAATTGCCCAGGAGAGCATTAAGTCTCTTAAAAAACGCTTTAAGGAACTGAATGTAGTTGTCTGTGTAAAAGCCAAAGGAGCTTTGAACGGTACATTTCTGCTGATACTCGATAAGGAAGGATTATTTACCTTCGGCGGTATGATGGTAATGCTACCGGAAAACAGGATTTTGGAACATCTCAAAAGGGGCACGCTAAAAGATGCCCAGGATATAAGCGACACCTTAAAAAAGGGCTGTAATTTGCTGGTCGGGTCGTGGGACAGGGTTTTTCGAAAGGAAATGGCGGGACACGGCCATTTTGTGCAGGGCGACACCTTTATCGGCAACCCGTGGGATGAGCCGGAGAAAAAAATAGGATTGGCCGGCGACAAAGAATTTGTGTTCGTACCGTATGAAATGACCATTGCCAGCTACCCTGCTTTTAAGTGCGGTGTTCTTTTCCCCAAAACGGTATTCGAGCCGGCAGCGGCATCAGGCACAGAACAAAATACCGCTCCGGATAAAACCGCAGTTAAAGAAGATACAAAAACCGCCGTTGAGTCAAAACCGGATGCTGATAGTAAAAAGTCTTCTAATAGTATCCCCGCAGAAAAAACGGCTGTAACGGTTGAAACAAAAGAGATTAAAGAACAGCCGATTTCTGAAACTATTCAAAAAATGACACAATCAACTGCGGTTTTACCTGGTGAGCAGCCCTTGTTGCCATCAGAAATATATGCAAAAGATATTATGCAAAAAGACGTTATCTGGGGAAGCCCGGACGACAGCGTACAGCAGACCCTTGCCAAAATGCGGCCCGGCGAGCCTACTTATGTGCTGATAGGGCAGGACAATATACCGCAGGGCATCGTATCCAAATCGGATGCGACAGGGGCAATCAGTCCTTATCTTCGGCCTGTATTTGCCAAATGGCGGCGCCCGCAGGATGATGCCACGCTTCAAATCAAAGTCAAATGGATAATGAGCAAGCCCGTCAGGACCATAAATACCGAAGCGTCACTTGAGACGATGATGCAAAAGCTAAGTGAGTTCGGCGGAGGATGCCTGGCGGTAGCCGACCAGCAGGGCAAAGTTGTTGGTTTGGTTACACAGGCGGAAATATTCAGGGCATTGCTGAAAAAGCAGCTCTGACTTTTATAGAGGTAAAAAATTTTGATGGAATTTCCACCGCTCAGTTCACCTGACAGAAATTATTCCGTCTCGGTTTCAGGGAAACTATTGAATTCCTCAAACGTCTCCTCATCGAGGCGTCCGTAATAATTTGTGTCGGATGTTGTTCCTTGCCTTTTACCCATTCCCTTTTCCATCTGGTTTGCACAGGCAACGCAATAGCGAGCCCATGGAATCGCCTTGAGGCGAGCCTTGGGTATCGACTCATCGTTGCCTTCGCAGATTCCGTATGTACCCTCTTCGATTCGATGCAGGGCATCGTCGATTTCCCGCAGGATTCTTCTTTCGCTGTCCATCAGTCCAAGCATATTCTCAAGCTCATAATTATCAGAGCCCATATCCGCCATATGAATCGGCATACTCGATAATTCGCTTCTTGACTTTCGAAGAGTCTCATCTTCCATGTGTTTTACATTACCAAGAATTTCATTTCGCTTCTCCAGAAGCATGGTTTTGAAATTTCCAATCTCGGCTGTGGTCAATTTATTTTTGTCTTTGCCCTTCTTCTTTTCTTTATCCGGCACGTCGCTACCTTAACTTTCTCTACAAACATTTAGTATAAATAATCTTGTCGTCGCCGATTGCGTAAAAGTCCTTGACTCGTGTCGCCTTACGATAACCCAGTTTCTCGTAAAATCGGCGGGTAGAAATATAACGCAGCATGCCGGAAGTTTCAACAATAATCATCCTTCCTTTACGATTTTTAATAAGATTTGTTGCATATTCCATCAGGTACGCACCAACGCCGCATCGCTGTTTTTCAGGAGCCACCGCAACCCAGTAAATGTCAAAAGTGCCTATCGTACAGGGTGTGAGGCCAAAACAAAGCCAGCCGACTATATTGTCGCCATCCTGTGCCACGAATGATTGATAATGACTTTCGGGGCCTTTGGCAATGGCCTCGTCAAGCACTTCTTCTGCCACCTTAAGCTCCTCGGGGCGGAAAAATTTCGTTTCTTCGAGTATGGAAAGGATTCTTGTCCTGTCCCTCGGGCAGGTATAGCGAATACTGAGTTTGGGCTGTGTAATATTCGACATAGTCTTTAAATTACTAATTGAACACTTCTCACCGAGTCTGGACAGGGCATTATTCAGCAATATCTGAACAAACTCTTCAAAACTTATTCCGCCGGCACCAAGAGCCGCTGCAAAACCCGCATCAGGAGAAATATCCGGATTGGGATTGACTTCAAGTACAAAGATATTGTCGTTGTCGTCGAGCCGAAAATCCACACGTGCAAAATCCTGGCATCCGAGCACTCGCCATGAATCAACAGCTATATTTCGCACAAGCTCCGCCACATCATCAGACAATAGAGCCGGAATTATCCGCGGGCTGTGTTTATAAGTAAATGAATTCAACTGCCATTTAGCCGTATAGTCAACAATATGCGGATAATTCTCACCGAATGCGGTGAAGTCAATTTCCGCTATCGGCAGAACCTCGACTTTATCATCTCGCTGCAGAACGGAAACATTCAATTCCTTATCAGGTATAAACTGCTCAACAAGGGCCGGCTGATTCAACTGCTCATGAATCCGCTGGATTGCATGGTGCAGTGCCGTGCTCGGCAGGTCCACAACTGACCTTGTGTCGATTCCCTCGCTGGCATCCGAAAAAACAGGTTTGACAATATACCTGCCCGATGCCAGGCCTGACGGATAAATCTTTTCACCTATTGGAACAATTACGCCAAGAGGACAGGGAAGATTCGCTGCCCGTAGAATGCTTTTGGTGCGCCATTTGTCCTGCGCCAGCAGCATACAGGCAGTATCGTTGCCGGTACAGGCCTTGCCGTGCGCACTGCAAATCGCAGGAACATAGCAAAAATCAAGCACTGACCCGTTCAAATCTTCTATTAAATTGAAAACAATTTTTTCCGGACTGCGGCTAAGGACATCAGGCAAATCCCTGATTTGCTTGATACTCTCTACGCGGTAATCAAATCCGAGTTTTTCCAGAGCTCCGGCGACCGCCGCAACCTCGTCGAGGACACTGACATTGCTCTCTTCATAATCAAATTTGTCCCCGCCTCCCGCTGGTTTCTCCATTATGTGATTCAGAATTAAAACGCTTCCCTGCATATTAGACCTTTACCGGCTGCAATCTTGACAATGCACTTTTAATTATACTATCGATTAGCTCAGGATAACTCATAGCCTCCTGCGTTGCAATCATTGGCAAATCGGAATGTGTCGGATGCAGACCGGGCAATGGATTGATTTCCATAAAACACGGTACGCCCTTTGCATCGCAGCGAAAATCCACTCTCGCTGCATCTCGGCACTGCAGTGCCCTGTAAGATTTAAGAGCCAGATGCTCGAGCTGTTTGTGAAGTGAACCGCCCTGCCGATATGGAACATAATTCACCAGCTTCTCGCACTTCTCTTTGGCGTTATACGAATATATGCAGTTGCTGTCGCCGGGTATTTTGATTTCCATAATCCCAAGGACGCCTGCCTGTAGGCCGTTTCCAAGCACCGCGACCGTAAATTCCCGGCCGGGCAGATATTCCTCCACCAGAACCGGCTGATTAAACCGTTCGAGAAGATATTCACAAGCCTCAGCCAGTTGTGCCGGCGATTCGACACGAGACCTGCCGTCAATACCCTTGCCGGTTCCTTCCACCATCGGCTTTGCAAAAAGAGGATACTCCAGCGAAACCTGCTGGATGTCCCTCGTATCTTCGACTACCTTGAACTTTGCAGTCGGGATTCCGCAGTCGCGTACCACGCGTTTGGAAAAACTCTTGTCGAGCGTCAGTGCGCAGACAAACGGGTCAGAGAACGTGTAGCAGATGTTATAAATCTCAAGCAAACTTGGCACCTGCGACTCCCTGAACCGGCCGGAAAGGCCTTCCGCAATGTTAAAGACAATATCCCATCTGGCCCCTTTGGCAAGTTTTGAGGCCAGCGACGATATATTGCCGATTCGCTCGGTTTCATACCCCAAAGACCTGATAGTGCTTTCTATCACCGCTATCGTTTCCTCGGAGTCAAATTCAGCTACATCTTCCTCTTTATAACCCTGCGCAAGGTATTCGCTGCGCATATCGTAGGTCAAGCCAATTTTCATACTGCCCCTATTTTCAGAAATGCGTTATCTATCATAAATCAAACAGGTAACTATATTCGAATTTTGGTGTTTTCTTTCTCTTTTCAATAATGTTCTGACGGCGCTGGCCACGGTTCGTTTCGCCCGGCCCAATGACCGAACTCCTGCCGCATGCAAGCTCCCATACTCCGCCTGACTGTCCCTGCTTTTCCACTGCAGCCGGTACACCCTGAAAGCCCGGCTCAGGATAATTGACTATTAACCCTTCATAGTTGCGAAGTACCGTGTGCGTCGGGCTCATCGAAACAACATAATTAGGCATTACCGGAATTTTTCCGCCGCCATGCGGAGTATCCACAACAAAGTTCGGAATTGCAATTCCGCTTACCCTGCCCCGCAGGTATTCCATAATTTCTATACCCCGGCTAAGCGGCGTACGGAAATGCTCCACCCCGCGAACAAGGTCGCACTGGTACATATAATATGGCCGCACTCTTATACGAATCAGCCCGCGGCACAATTGCTCAATAATCATCGGGTCGTCATTGACCCCGCGAAGCAGAACTGTCTGGTTGCCAAGCGGTATTCCGGCATCAACCAGTTTCTCGCATGCTGTTGCCGCTTCTTCCGTAAGTTCGTTTGGATGGTTAAAGTGTGTGTTTATCCACAACGGATGATATTTGCGCAGCATCTGCACAAGCTCATCGGTAATCCTCATCGGCAAAACAACCGGTACACGCGTTCCAATTCGGATTATCTGCACGCTCTCAACCGAACGAATCGCCGCCAATATCGTCTCAAGCACATTCGTCGGCATCGTCAGCGGATCGCCGCCCGAAACAATTACGTCGCAAATCTCCGGATGACTTAACAGGTAGTCTGTTACTTGTTGAAGCCGCCTCGCGGAAATTGTACATTCCTTTGTCCCCGCAATTCGCTTGCGGGTGCAGTGCCGACAGTATGCCGAACAGGTTGTCGTGGCGATAAGCAAGGCACGGTCTTTATACCGGTGTACAAGTCCCGGCACAGGCATATCCTCATGCTCCTCGAGAGGGTCATCACTGAGGCACGGCGGATTGAACAGTTCTTCAGCCTGGGGAACACACATCTGAAAAATCGGGTCGGACGCATCCGGTTTCTGTATCAGCGAAGCGTAATAAGGAGTAATTGCCATAGGATACTTTGCAATGACTCTTTCCAGTTCCGCCTGGTTATCCTTTAAGGATGGCAGATAACTAACAAGCTGACTCAAGCTGCGTATCCGCTGTTTTATTTGCCATTTCCAGTCGTTCCAGTCGCATGGAAACTTCGATTTTAATGGTGTGATTGGGGTTTGGGGGCGATTAATGACCGCCCTCGGTGTACTCGGAGGTTGCGAACTTTGGTCGCCCTCGACATCGGAAACACTGTTCTCCATAACAGGATTGGACATCTGATACATAACTATTCCTTTATTTTAAGCTTGACATAAATTTTGCTTAGCGGACTCAAGCTTAGCGTCCAAGAAAAGCAGATAAACTCCTTACAAACACCTGTCGCAAGGGTTTTATACTGGTTTGAATCTCATCGGAATCCATTCCTACCATAGCGAAGGAAAAGAAACCGAAGACAAATCCCGCCACCGCACAGGCCAGACGACGAATCTTTGCGGGATCTATTTTTTTCGACACATAAGGCGATACCATTTTTTCAATCTCTTCAAGGTACCGGGCATACGGCTCTTCGAGCTCGCCTGCCGTCTGGCGTTCGAGTTTGAGCAGCACCCTGCCCTGGAACAGCAGGACAAATTCCTCACTGTTGTCAACGAAGAAATTGTAATGCGCATTCAACAGATTTTCAAGTACGCCTTCAATATTTTTCGGTTCGCTGTCGTAAGAATGTAAATACTCCGCCAGATGACTGACTGCCTGCTCGATTAGCGTAATAACTATCTCATACTTATCGTGGAAATGCCGGTAAAGCGTTCCCTTGCCCAAGTCAGCCCTCTGGGTGATTTCATCAACCGTGGCGGCATCGACGCCTCTTTCGATGAATACCGCCAGCGCCGCCTCCAGCAGCCGCTTGCGAGTTCTCGTGGCTCTTTGCTGTGAGCGGGTTCTTAAAACAGGTTCTAAAATTTTAGTACTCATCTTCTTGACTTTTTAGTCATCTGTGACCAAAAAGTCAATAAAAATTTAACTTTACAAAAAATTTTTTATCAAAAATTTATTTGCTGCTCACCGGGGTGTCTTGCTCCTTGTATCTCTGCCAACAGTTATCGGTCTGACCGGCTGAAAAGTTTAGCCATGCCGGCTGTCCGCACTTAATTTTAAAATTTTTAAAAATTTTTATTGTAAACTCCCCTGTGAAGTATAAAATTCGCTCTTTAAACCAGAGTGTATCATCAGAGAGTTCGTCCGGCTAAAGTTTTTAACGGTGTAATCGGCGATTGAAAAAATAAAAGTAAGTTTTTTAATCAGGTTTGGTGAGGTAAAATGAATAAACCGAGAGTAATTGACACAAGGATGAGAAATCTCGTTCCTACCAAGATATTCCTTACCAAAGGCGTTGGCCGGCACATGTACCAGCTCAAATCCTTTGAGGACGCCCTTCGCAAGGCCGGCGTCGCCCAGCAGAACCTTGTTCAGGTTTCCTCCATTCTGCCGCCCAGATGCAAGATTATCAGCAAGGAAAAAGGCCTTAAGCTCCTCGTACCCGGCGAAATATCCTTCTGCGTTATCGCAAGGGCTGATACAAACGAACACCAGCGGCTGGTTGCTTCGTCGGTAGGCATCGCAGTCCCCAAAGACAACAGCAACTGGGGCTACCTCAGCGAAGTCCACGGCTATGGAATGAATGAACAGGAAGCCGCCGACAGGTCGGAAGACCTTGCAGCAGGAATGCTCGGCACGACTTTGGGACTCGAAGTCGACCCCAGCAAGGCATGGTCGGAAAAAGAGCAGGTCTATAAATCCAGCGGCCTTATAATCAGAACCTCAAACGTAACTCAAACCGCAAAAGGTCTCAAAGACCTCTGGACTACCACCGTGGCTATCGCAATGTTTCTGTTTGATTAACCCGGCTGTTTAACCGAGCCTGTCTTTTTTGCCCCGCCCTGCAGGCAGGATTTTAAAGCGGAAATATTTACATTATGGCAAAAACACTTAACTTTGGAGATTTGCCGAGGGGCTATTGCGAACTCGAAAACGCAAAAACGGCCGAAGAATTGTACGAATTAGTAAGCGAAAGAGAGAACCAGTAATCAATTCCGAATTATCAATTTCAAATTGCGGATCCAGGGCGAAGTGCGGTTTTGGCTGGATGGTGCTTCTTCTGCTGCTGTTTGGTGTCAGCGTCGCTGTACGCCTGCCTTACCTGAATCGCCCTCTTGACGGACACCATGAGTGGCTGACCGCCCAAACGCTGGTTATCCATTCCATCTGGTACGAGCGAGGCATCGTTGCCTGCGGCTTTCAGCCCATAGTCACGTTCGGCCTGCCTGCGGATAAGAATATTATTGCCTCGATGGGCAAAATAGCATCGCCGACCACCGGCGATTACTACTACACTTCCCAGCCGCCGCTGGGATATATACTGCCGTACCTCGTGCTTAGATTGCTGGGATTGCGCCCTGACGTGCTTCCTCTTCAAGTCTTCAATCTGGCCGTGCATCTGGTGTGCGTGCTGCTCATATTTCTAATCGTAAGGCGGCTGGCCTTGCACAGAGGCTTACGGCTTCCCGAGATACCGGCGCTGACTGGTGCGGCCGTTTATACCTTCATGCCGGTTGCGCTATGGTTTCATGGGAATGTGTATTCTTTCGAGATACTTGTTCAGGTGTTCTTCCTGCTTGCAATATATCTTTTCTTGCGGGTGCTGGAACGGCCTGCACGTTCCGCATGGCTGTATGTCGCGCTCGCAGCGACCGCCTTTTGTATGAGCTATACCGAGTCGTTGGGGGTGTTATTCGCATTTTCAATCGGGCTTTACACACTCTTTCATTTTCGGGACAGGACTGTTCGCCGGGCAGCATTAGCGGTGGCGGCCGGAATGACGGCAGCCCTGTGCCTGACGTTCGTCCAATATTCGCAAATAGCCGGAGTAGAGGAATTCCTGCGGCGAGCTACAGGCACATACCTAAAAAGGAGTGGGCTTAGCAATGCTCTCTCACTCGAGAATAGCAGCCTCTTAAACTGGAAAGTCTGGGAACGCGTCATACGCCATTATGTGAACGGCTTTGGATTGCTCCCATTTGTGTTTGCCATTGCTGCTTTCGCGATAGTGTGCGGTAAGTCTATCAAGGATATGGCGGTTCGCTTTGGGCCAATGGAACGCGCTGTTGTTTTGCTGGCACTATTGCCCACGGTCCTGCATCACCTGGTATTCTTCGACTTTACGGCCATTCATGATTACTCGGTTCTGAAGGACACGGTGTTTTTATCTCTGCTGGCCGGTATGTTGTGCTATCTTCTGATGCTGGACGGGGGACAGCAAATACTTAACGGAATTCTGGCAGCCGCGTTCGTCTGCTCGCTGCTGATTGGGATCGGCCAGTTTTGGAAACTCAATCGAGAATCAAGGGACAGCTTTAAAGAAACCGGCGAAATCATGGCTCGCACGACCAAGCCGGATGAGGTGATATTCGCCGTTATGGAGGAGTTATGCCCTCAGATTGTGTTTTATGCCCATCGCAACATTGCCGAATATTGGGGTGAGCAATCCGCCCGCGAGCTTATCCGCAAAAACGGCGCACGGCGGGGAATTATTTTTGAGATTGACGAGGACGGTCGTTGCGAAGAATACCGATATATTGAATAAGTCTCGCCAAAAATTGAGGCCGGAATTTCATCGAACAAAGGTAACCGGCGATGCCGGTTTACCGGCGATGCCGGTTTACCGGCTTACCGGGAACTGATGAAGTCTTTATTTTTAAGAGCAATAATTTGGAGTTCTGGCGGTTTCGGCAACAAGATTTGCAAAAAAGACTTCAGATGGTTGCAATTCAAGGAGAATTTGGGTATTTTAATTATATTGGAAACCATGAAAGTGTTTTTTAAATAATTTTATGGGAAATTTTGGTTAAAATTATGGCACGAAATTTCAATTTTGGAGATTTGCCGAGGGGCTATTGCGAACTCGAAAACGCAAAGACGGTCATTCTGCCCATTCCCTACGACGGCACAAGCACCTGGATTAAAGGCGCCGACAAAGGCCCTGACGCCATAATATCGGCCTCGATGAATATGGAGCTCTACGACATAGAGACCGATTCCGAAGTCTATAAAACAGGTATATTCACCGATAAGCCGGTAACACAGAAATCCTCGCCCGAAATGATGGTTTCAGCCGTTAAAAAAAGGGTCGAAACTTATCTCGCCCTCGATAAGTTTATCGTCCTGCTCGGCGGAGAACATTCGGTCAGTATCGGCTCTATAACGGCTCATGCCAAAAAGTACAAAAATATGAGCGTCCTGCAGCTTGATGCGCATTCCGACCTAAGGTATGAGTATCATGGCTCGAAATGCAACCATGCCTGCGTCATGGCAAGGGCAGCGGAAATCTGCCCGATTGTTCAGGTAGGCATAAGAAGTATGGATACCTCCGAAAAGAAGTTTATGGATAAGAAAAATGTTTTCTTCGCAGAGGATATTCACAACAGAACCGACTGGATTAACAAGGCCGTTTCAAAACTGACCAAAAATGTGTACCTCACCATAGACCTCGATGTATTCGACCCTTCGATATTGCCCTCTACGGGCACGCCCGAACCAGGCGGCCTATTGTGGTATGATGTCCTTGCCCTGTTAAAAGCCGTTTGCCTTAAAAGAAATGTCGTCGGCTTTGATGTCGTCGAGCTTTGCCCAAACGAAAGGGAGAAATCATCTGATTTCCTGACCGCAAAGCTTATCTACAAACTATTGACCTATAAATTTATAGGGGTTAATGGTTAATGTTTGGTGTTGCATTTTTAACTATACGCTATATGCTATACGCTAATGCTAATGCTAATTCTGGAGATATTATGAAACACAATAAACTTACACTAATGGTCCTCACCTGCTCGACCCTTCTATTTACTGCCTGCAATTCCGAACTTAAAAAATCCGCTTCACAATCCCCATCCCCCACCGCCATATTAGGTGCTATGCCGGAAGAAGTAGAGATGCTCGAAGGGCAATTATCAAAAAAAAATGAACGGAGCATTGAAGGAATAAAATTCACCGATGGCCAATTGATGGGCAGAAATGTCGTTATCGCACAAACCGGCACAGGCAAGGTCAATGCTGCAATGGCCGCTGCAATACTGATAGAGAACTTCCACCCAAAGCAGGTAATTTTCACCGGCATTGCCGGTGCAGTCAATCCCCAGCTTTCACCGGGTGATATTGTGATAGCTGAAAAAACCGCCCAGCACGATTCAGGGATATTGACATCCAGCGGCCTTGAAAACAAAGGTGCAGTAAGCCCCATTACCGGCCGCGTAAACCCGGTATTCTTTCCCGCCGACCCGGCCCTTCTGCAACTGGCTGAATATGCCGCCAAAAACGTCGCTCTTAAGAAAACAAAAACCAGCGAAGGCGAAAAATCCCCCGGCATTATGAAAGGCGTCGTTGTTACCGGCGATATCTTTGTCGCCTCACCTGAAAAGTGCGAGGAATTGCGAAAAACCCTCGGAGCCGACGCCGTGGAAATGGAAGGCGCTGCAGTAGCGCAAGTATGCTATCAATTAGGTATTCCGTGCATTGTGATACGCAGCATCAGCGATAATGCCAACGAAAAAGCGGCTGAGGACATGGAAAAATTCTACAAAATAGCGGCTATGAACTCAGCGAGCATGGTTGTCGGGATAGTGGAAAATCTCAGCCCCAGTCCCGAACCAACTGTCCAAAAACATGTCAAAAAACGGCATAAGTAAGCCCGCCGTAACAAAAGAGCAAAACGCTAATTTAAGGGATTGAAAATGTTAGATAAATATTTTCAACTCACACAAAAACAAACCAGCATCAGGACAGAGTTTGTGGCAGGGCTCACAACATTTCTTACTATGGCGTATGTTATTTTTGTAAACCCCAACGTCCTGAGCAAAACAGGCATGGACGAAAACGCTCTCATAGCCGTTACCTGCATAGTTACCGCACTTGCCACAATAATTGTCGGAATTTTCGGCAAGGCACCTATAGCTATGGCGCCGGGCATGGGCCTCAATGCCTTTTTCGCATACAGTCTGGTCTTGAATGACAAGGTCAAATGGGAAACGGCACTGGGCGTTGTCTTTCTTTCGGGACTGTTCTTTTTACTTTTGACCCTGCTTGGCCTTCGAAAACGGCTCGTTGAGGCGATACCGCAGGGATTGATTTCGGCGATATCCGTCGGCATAGGACTATTCATAACATTCATCGGCCTTGTCAATCTCGGTGTGGTTGTCAGGAACGAGGCAACAATAGTATCAGCAGGCCGATTGACCCCAACAGTCCTGATAGGTCTTTGCGGCTTGCTCGTGATGGTCTTTCTCGAAATAAAAAAAGTAAAAGGGGCATTATTTATCGGGATTATTTCTTCCACAATTCTCGCTGCAATTTTCGGCTACATACAAAAACCACAGGGGCTGGTTTCGTTCCACCTGAATATATGTGACATCGCATTTCATCTCGATATTTTGGGCGCAATAAAGTGGAGCTTGTTCGGCAGTATATTCAGCCTGATGTTTATGAATATGTTCGACGGCATAGGCACTCTTGTCGCCTGCTGTCATGAGGCAAAAATGGTCGACGAGCAGAACAAAATAAAAGGCCTCGACCGCCTGCTGGCAATAGACGCCGTCGCCGCAATGATAGGTGCGGTACTCGGAACATCAACCACCACCGCATATATCGAATCGGCAGCAGGCATCGAACAGGGCGGACGCACCGGCCTAACCGCCATAGTTACAGGCCTCCTGTTTTTGTTTGCCCTGATGTTCGTGCCGATTGTCAGGATTGTCCCCGGCTACGCAACGGCGCCGGCATTGATTATGGTAGGCCTGTTTATGATGAAGGAAGTCAGGAATATAGATTTTGCCAACATCGAGGAAGCCTTCCCTGCATTTATTATAATGGTGATGATTGCCCTAAGTTACAGTATCAGTACAGGCCTTGCCTTCGGTTTCATCGGTTTTACGTTAATAAAGCTCGTTTCCGGCAAGACAAAGGATATCAAACCGGCTATGTGGATTATTGCAATTTTATCTTTACTCTTCTTGACACTCGACCAGATGGCAGCTATAATAGCATATCTGAAAAATACCATGTAATTCTGTGGAGGGAATTACTATGCAAAAAAACATTTTTGTATTCGCGGCTGTATCGGTATTACTGGCCTGCTTATGCAAAGCTATGGAAAATGCCGGCACAACGGCAGAAGGGGGTACTAAAATGACAATCAAAGTTACAAGTTCAGCATTTGATGACCAGGGCCTGATTCCAGCCAAATACACCTGTCAGGGCCAGAATATTTCACCGCCGCTGCAATTTCAAATGGGGATAGAAGGAACAAAGAGCATCGCCCTTATCTGCGACGACCCCGATGCACCCATAGGAACATTTGTACACTGGGTACTGTTCAATCTGCCCGCGGATACAGAATCTTTAGCCGAGAATATCCCTGCCGCCGACGCCCTCAAAAATGGCGCAAGACAGGGTAAAAACGACTTCGGTAAAACCGGCTATGGCGGCCCATGCCCGCCCAGCGGCACGCACAGGTACTTCTTTAAGGTCTACGTCCTCGACAAGACAATTGACACATCCGTTGTCACAAACAAAAAGCAATTGCTCGAGGCTATGCAAGGTCACATCCTCGGACAGGGACAGTTGATGGGTAAGTACAAAAAAAATTGATTTGTTTTATATGTAATAGAACTTAACCGAGCTTTGCCCGGGGTTTTAGAGACTTTGCCTAAATAACAAATTCCTATACTATTTATTTACAGAACATGCCTGTTTTTTGTGCTAAATCTTTTATAATCACCATAAACTATTTGCTGTGGTTTTGCAATCAGGATGAAAAACGTTGTAGTTGCATTATTTGCAGGTTTGGATAGAATGGTTGAAAATCTTTTTAGCAAGGATGCAATATGAGTTTTGATGAATTGCTGCAATTGGTATCCCGTGAAAAACGGCTGCATGTATGTTCAGATTCACGTCTTGTAAAACCCGGCGATATTTTCGTGGCTGTAACAGGCACCTCTGTTGACGGGCATGATTTCATAGATAAGGCGGTTGCAGGCGGAGCCAAATTTGTGGTCGCAGAAAAGCCCTGCCGAAGCAGCGGTGTGGAAGTGATTATTGTTGAGGATTCAGCCATGGCAGCAGGACTATTGGCGCAGGCGTATAGAGGCAATCCAGCTTCAAAACTTGTCAACCTGGCAGTGACAGGGACAAACGGCAAGACCACGGTGGGGTTTCTGGTGCAGGCGATGGTCAAGAGTACAGGCCAAAAGTGCGGGCTTATCGGCACGGTAACTTATGACACGGGCGAACAGTTAATCGAAGCAAATATGACAACGCCCGATTGCGCGGATATTGCACGGATGCAGCAGGAAATGGTAAAGGCAGGTGCCGGGTATATGGTCATCGAAGCAAGCAGCCACGCCCTTTCTCAAAACCGGCTGTCGGGAATTAACTTCAAGTCGGCGGCCTTTACAAACCTTACCGGCGACCACTTGGATTATCACAAAACCGAAAAGGATTATCTGGCGGCAAAGGCGATTTTGTTTGAAGAATTAGCTGCTGACGCTACGGCTATACTAAATAAGGATGCGCCGCATTCTCAGGAGCTTGCGAAAAAAACAAAGGCCAAAATTTTGTGGTATGCAATTGATAAGCAGGCAGATATTGTCGCTCACATTGAATTGATGGACATAAACGGGACGGTATTTGCGATTGAATACAATGGCGGCAGGCAAATCGTCCACACCCCCCTGCTGGGCAGGCATAACATCAGCAATCACCTTGCGGCTGCGGGGTTGTGCCTGGGGGCAGGTTTTGATTTGAAAACCGTTGCAGAGGGACTATCAACGCTGAAATTGGTGCCTGGGCGACTTGACAAAGTTGAATGGGATGGACAGTTTTCTATTCTTGTTGATTATGCCCATACGGATGATGCACTGAAAAATGTGCTTACAACGTTAAAGCCGCTGTGTAAAGGGAAACTGATACTGGTTTTTGGATGCGGCGGAGACAGGGACAGGACAAAACGGCCGCGTATGGCCGGCGCAGCGGAGCAGTTGGCCGATTTTATAATCGTTACCAGCGACAATCCTCGAACGGAGAGGCCGGAAGCAATTATCGAAGAAATAATAACCGGCTTCAAAAATCCGCGTGCCGACACAATCAGAATTGAGCCGGACAGGAAAAAGGCTATAAAATTGGCTATTGAAAAGGCCTGTAAAAATGACATAGTTCTGATAGCGGGCAAGGGACATGAGACATATCAGATAATCGGGAAGGAAAAAAACGATTTCAATGATAAGCAAATCGCCTGGGAGTATTTGAAGAAATTAAGATGAAAGAATTTTCAATCCAGAGTTTATCGCGGATAATAAATGCCAGGCCGATAAAAGATTCGGGCGTTTTTACGAGCGTAAATACCGACTCGCGAAATACCAGAGATGGGGATTGTTTTTTTGCCATTGCAGGGGAGAATTTTGACGGGCATGAGTATGTCAACGACGCCTTTGCCAAAGGGGCGGTTTGTGCGGTGGTCGGCAAAGACGTTAAAATCAGCAAAGGTGCGGGCAAAAGCGTGCTCAGGGTTGAGGATACTATAAAGGCGCTGGGCGATTTTGCGGCAGAATACCGCCGGGCAGGCAATTTCAAAGTGGTTGCGATAACAGGTTCGGTGGGCAAAACGACAACAAGGCAGATTATTTACCATGTTTTAAGCCAGCATTTTCGCGTGGTTCAGTCGCCGAAAAGCTTCAATAATAATATCGGGGTGCCGTTGACGCTGCTTAATGCCGAGCCTGAAGATGAAATCATCATCTCGGAACTTGGCAGTAATCATCCCGGGGAAATAGGTTATCTTACGAGAATTGCCCAGCCGGACATAGCAATTGTTATTAATGTACATCCTGCTCATCTTGAGGGGTTCGGGAATATTGAAACGATTGCGAAGGAAAAAGTGTCAATCTGTGAGGGACTCAGAGATGGAGGCGTCTTTTTTGTCAACGGTGATTTCGAGGTACTGGTTAATACGTGCCGGTCAAAAGGCATCGCTTTCAAAACATTCGGTAAATCGAAAAGGTCCGATATAAAAGCGACCAAAATAATTAGTGAACGTTTTTCAAGCCAATTTACAATCGACGGGACAGAAATAGTGCTGCCGCTGCCTGGGGCCGGCAATGTTGAGAATGCCCTTGCGGCGTGGGCAGTGTGCAGTCAGTTCGGGCTGACCAGCGACAGTTTTGCCGGTGATGTCAGGACGCTAAAGAGCGTTGCGATGCGGGCGGAACTGCTGCAAATCGGAAAACTGACGGTATTGAGCGATTGTTATAATGCCAACCCCGCTTCAATGAAAAATGCACTGGGGATATTAGCGGGTCTGCATTCGGATGGAAACCGCAGGACTGTTTTTATCTGCGGAGATATGGCGGAGCTGGGCGGGCAAAGCGAAGAACTGCACAGGGAACTCGGCGGATTCATTGCAAAAAACAAAGTGCAGCTTCTACTGGCGGCAGGAAAGTTCTCCAAAACTACCGCACAGGCCGCTAAAAAGGCCGCTGGATACGATTTGCAGACAGAAATTTTTGAAGACACGATTTCAATATGTAATAATCTGCAAAAATTCATAAAAGATACCGATATAATATTAGTTAAAGGTTCTCGGACGGCTAAACTGGAAAAAGCCGTGGATAAATTAAAGGAAATTTTCTCGTGATAGATGTCTTTTGCGGCAAAGTCCGCATGACAGGCCGGATGCGAGACGTGAGATATTAAGAAATGATATATCACCTGCTATGGTATTTGCGTGATGTTTTTACGCACAAAATCGGTTTTTATGCCTACGAGGATGTGCTGTTCCGTTCGGTAGCTGCGGTTCTGACCAGTTTCGCCATTGCCATGATTTTTGCCCCGCGGATAATCCGGTGGCTGATGCGAAAGAAAATCGGCGACCGCCCGGAGTTTCATCATGTCGTGCTTAACGAATTAACCAGGGAGAAGACCAATACCCCGACCATGGGCGGGTTGATTATAATCATTTCGCTGCTGTCGGCTACGCTGTTGTGGGCGAATCTGGAAAACCCGTTTGTGCAAAAGGCGATTATTTTAGTGATATGGTTTGGGATTCTCGGTGCAGTTGACGACTGGCTGAAACTTACCAGCACCAGCCACCAGCGAAGCAGGCACGGTTTAAAGCCCTGGGAAAAGCTTATTTTTCAAATCGGTGGTTCTGTGCTTATAGCATCTTTTTTGTATACTGATTTTGCCAATATGCCCGACGGCATCAGGTTCTGGTTTCCGTTTTACAAATACGGTCTGCCGCTGGCGAACTGGGCATTTGTTCTGATAGCAATTTTGTATCTGTCGGCGACGAGCAACGCCGTGAACCTTACCGACGGGATGGACGGTCTGGCGGCAGGCTGCTTGGGAATGGTAAGCGCAGTGCTGGTGATATTGTGCTATGTGGCATCGGAAACAATGACACGAACAGGTCATATCACCTGGGCAAGCTATCTACTGCTGCCGCACATAACAAAGGCGGGAGAACTAAGCATCTTCTATTCGGCAATACTCGGGGCGGTGCTCGGCTTTTTGTGGTATAATTGTCACCCGGCACAGGTTTTTATGGGTGATGTCGGGTCGCTGCCTTTGGGGGCGGCAATGGGATACGGGGCGCTTGTAACCAGAAATGAAATACTCCTTCTTATCATCGGGGGCGTATTTATAATTGAACTGCTCAGCGTGGTTGTGCAGGTGTCTTATTTCAAGTATAGCGGCGGCAAGCGCATATTCCGCTGTGCGCCTATTCATCATCATTTTCATCTGATGGGCTGGAGCGAGCCGCAGGTGGTCGTACGGTTCTGGCTTTTGGCAGCGGTTTTTGCTGCTATAGCGCTGGCGACACTGAAAATCCGTTAAGCCTTCTGCCAACACGGTGCGGCCAAAGACCTCGCCGTACTACTATTCTGTAACTTCTTGCTTTTTCTGCTTATATCTTTTATTAAACAGTGTCAATCAGTGTTAATTCTGTGTCTAATAACTGTCGTTAGTTTTTAATTTTAAGTTTTGGTTTTGAGTTTTACACTTTAACTTTTTAGTTTTTAAGTCAGTGTCTAAGTTTTTTTGGTTGCGGCCAAAGGCCGCGCCGTGAGATACCAGTTTGACACCTCAAAAAACTCTCATGCTCGGCCTTTTTTTCCTTGTTTTAGTAGCTATTTTATACTATTATAAGACCATACCGAATGAGCAGCTTTGGTGTGTGATATTTGACAATTAAATAGCTTTTTGCACTGAATTTTTTGGTGTTTCCGTTGAAACCAGCAAATTTCTAACCAGAGAAACACACAGAAGTTGGTGCTCGTTTGCCTTCGGGCAAAACGGGCACCGCTTGCGTGTTCTCTGGTAGGTCTTGCTGGACCTCAACGGAATGCGATGTAGCGGTGCCCTTTTTATTGCGCCGCAAAAGTAGTGAAAAAAAACAACCTCTGCCGGAAGAAGTTGGTGATAAAATATAGCAACATTTTTTAGGAGGAGAGATTATGCCGTTCTATTAGCAAAATTTGAAAAGAACTATTTATGTTTGTATCAATCAGGGTACATATTATTAACAATTTTTTAAGGAGATGAGATATGAAAAATTACGGTTTTATTTGTTTACTGGCTATACTTCTGAGTTCCACAGTTTATGCTGGCTATGTGTATTCGGATTATACATGGTATGCTTATAATGGACATCAATATGCACTTACCAAGGAATATTCTAATTGGACTCAAGCCGAGGCGTGGGCCGTTGAAGTAGGCGGTCATTTGGCAGCAATCAATGATTCAGAAGAAAATGATTTTTTAGCAAATCTCATTACAAAGCCAGAATATAAAACACAAGCCGGAGACCCGATTGCTTGGATAGGGCTTGAGTTTATTGGCGGAGAAAATGACTCGAGGTACTCAAAAGAGTTCTGGCGATGGACAACCGGCGAGGATGTTACATTTTGGAATCCTCACCCATCGCTGCTCGGCGACCCGGGGACTCATGGGAATTTACAAAGTAATGACAGTTATATGCCCAGAACTTGGGGTTGTAGTCCCCTTCATGATACTAATCCAAACCAGCAACCGTATGGAATAATCGAGGTTCCAGAACCAGCCACGCTTTTGCTGTTTGGCCTTGGCGGCCTGATGTTGAGAAAACGCAGAACATAGCAGTAGGTAAAAAGTAAATCCGCCTTCGTCTTAATGGACTTCGGCGGACAAGTAGGGAAAGGTAAAAAAGTTTGGATAAGGCTGTGAGTTTCTCGACGCCGGAACTTGCAGCCTTTTTTATTTTAATGGCGGTAAGGCAAAAAAGCGGTGATTGGCAAAAGATTTGATTTGTTTTTTGGAAGGAATCTGTTATATTTTATTAGTATGAAAAGGAAGACATCCAAAAGACAGAGTGCGTTAATTGTCGGTGCGAAATATGCCGGCCGGTATGTTGTGTTTGGCTCGGCCAAAAGCAACAAGGTTATTGCTTCGGGCGCAAGCCCTGCAAAGCTGATTAAAAAAGCCCGCAATAAGGGCATAGCCGTCCCTGCAATTGTATTTGTCCCCAGGAAAAACGTTATCTGTGCCTATTAAGCTTTTATGCCGATAAAGGATTATCCATTTACCAGAATAACATCTGACCATTCCCGCCCGATGCTGTGGGTTCGTGTAACCAATCCGGCGACCGGCCTGGCAGTAGAGACGTTAGCTTTGGTTGACACCGGTGCAGATGACTGCGTATTCCCAGCCGAGATTGCGGAAGTACTTGGTCATAAACTTACTTCCGTTTCAGCCAAGCAAATGATAACTGCCAGCGGCACAACTATCGCTTATCCACACACATCGAAGATAGAGGTATTGGAGATGCTGCCGAATGGCCGTGCAGGCGACCGGATACTCTATACGCTTGCGGATACACCCATTGATTTTGCAAGGGGTTGTCAGACATTTCTTTTAGGCGCGAGAAAATTTTTAAGCAAGTTCCTTCTCACCGTAAATTACCCGCATAAAGTTTTTTCTCTCCGTAAGCCGTAGTCTCATCCAGTTTTGTATGTCGAAAAACGGCGGTGAAATCCGCCGCAAAGAAGACGGATAAGTATTAGATGTTGTAATGGTCTTCGATGTGAATACGGACATTTTTTCTGTATGCGTCCGAAGCATCTGATGCGAATTTGTTCAGTTTTCTCTGGGCAAGAAAGATTTTCAATGCGGTAGCACTGCAGGCAGAACCAGCGGCAACAAAAACTATGGCAGCGAGCGTTGCAAAAAATTTCGGCAAAAGATAAATCAAAAAGCCAAAGCCGATAAGCAACAGCCCGACGCTGAAAATACCGGCAGCGGCGGTTCTCGACGTTTGCGAAACCATATTTGTGTAATAGCGAAACATAATCAATCCTTATAGATATTATTGTTGTTGGCTCTGTTCGGATTGGCCCTGGATATTGTCTAATTGCATCCCGAAACGGTCGAGCTTTTTTTGGCCATCCTCATATTGTCCAAAGGCATTTCGCAAATGTTTACCAAGTACCTCCCATGTGCCGGCGAAATCCGCGAAAGAGGCATTTAGTTTTTTTAGATTCTGGCGAATTTCAGCGGCCTGTTTTTCAATCTGCAGGCCGTGCAGACCCATCACCACCGTCATCAGATAGGCATACAATAAATTCGGCGATACCGGTATTACCTTTTTATCGAGTGCATACTGCAGAATGTCCTTTGTGTCGTCGGCGTATTTTACAATCGTTTCGTAATAGACGTTCTCGGCAGGTATATACATAATCGCAAAATCAAGAGTACCCTCGGCAGGCCTAATATACTGCAAGGCAATTTTGTCTATGTGCTTTGTTACGTCACTTAGAAACTGCTTGCGAAGTCTGGCCTTTTCTTCATCGCTTTCGGCTTTGACCATTCCCTCAAAGGCGGGCAACGGAAACTTGGCATCTATGGGGACGCAATACCCGGCGGTTTCCACGAGTGCATCGACTATTTTGCCATCCTTGAAAGGATACTGGAGTTTGTAGCTGTCTCTGGGCAAAACATTTTCCAGTAAATTGCTTAGCGACCATTCGCCCAACTGGCCTCGCATTTTGGGGGAGCTTAAAATATTCTGCAGGCGTTTTACTTCTTCGCCGATGCTTTGTATCTGGCCTATTTGGTTGTGCAATTTGTCTAATGTGTCGCGGCTTGCCTGAAGGTTCTGGTTAAGACTGGTTTGGCCGGCAAGGAGGGACTGCTGAAGCGAAGTTTTAGTGCTGTCCTGGTTGGTTTTAATCACTTCAAGCTGCTGCTGTAAAAGGTTAAAGCCTGTTGCCTGACCTGCGATTTCTCTTCTAACGGCTATATTGGTGTTGATTAGCCAAACCAAAAGCCCCAGGACAATTAAAATCAGCACCGCAAAAATCGCTATTATTACCGACAACATATTTCTGCCCTCAAAAACATTTTAGACAGGATAACAGGATAAACATGATAATTTATTGTGTCCAAATTTGATTTAAATCCTTGACCTTTCTTCTGACCTCCACCTTCTGCTCCGAGAAGTTCAATATCAATCCAACTTTCTTGCCGGTGGCGACCAGGTAATTTACTAATTGTACTTCATGTGACTTTGTTATTTGGCTGACTGATTTTAGTTCTACTACGACGGCATCGTTGACTAAAATATCCGCCTTAAATTCCCCAACAATTTCATCGTCGTATTTTACTATAATTGGTTTTTGAGGTTCCGTCTGAAGCCCTTCTTTTTTAAGTTCAATCAGCAGGCATTTTTCGTAAACAGATTCCAGAAAACCAAAACCCATTTTATTATAAACATGATATGCGCATCTAATAATTCGTTCAGTTAGTTCTTCGTACTGCATAATATCAGCCATTTAGTCGTTAGTACTACTAAAAAATCATGTCAATCCCGTCATCCTGTCTAAAAATCCTTTCGAGAAACCGTTGTGATTATAGGTTCTCTTTATGTTTTCGTCAAAGATGTTGCAATATTCGGCTGCAAGTTTTATTATAAAAGGTCAAATTATGGCAAATTACCACCTGGCAATCTTGAAAAAGCCTTATATTGATATGATATTAGACGGCAGTAAGACCGTCGAGTCGCGATTTACAATTACAATGCGTGCGCCGTTCGGACAGATTTTCGAGGGGGATGAATTATTCTTAAAGGAAAGCAGCGGGCCGGTCTGCGCAATGGCAAAGGTCAGGCAGGTAAAAACCTTTGAGAATCTTACACCAAAGGAAATCTTCAAAATAAAGCAGTTGTATAACAAGAACATCCTCGCAAGCGATGAGTACTGGCAGAGCAAATTGGATTGCAGATTTGGTATATTAATCCGGCTAAAGAATGTCAGTGCGATTAAGCCGATATATATCAGCAAAAAAGATTGGCGGGCATGGGTGGTTCTAACAGAAAAAGCCAATTTTGGCCTGTTGCCGATGAATTTCCCAAGTGCCGCATGGTAAATTAGGCAGAGTTATGACTATTACAGATTAGATACTGCGCTCAGTGTATTTCGCCTTATATAAATTGATTTGGGCAATTTCGTGTCAATATTTTACAGCTGGTCTGGGTTACGAGAATATCGTCCTCGATTCTTATGCCTAATCTGCCGGGTATGTATACGCCCGGCTCGACTGTGATAACCTCGCCTGCCTGTAGTTTTCCTTTGCTATTTTCCGACAGACCAGGTTCTTCGTGCACTTCAAGGCCGAGACCGTGGCCGGTCCCGTGGCCGTACACAGGCAGGTTATGTTTTTTTATCACATCTCTGGCAGCAGCATCGACCTTTTTAATTTCAACGCCGGTATTTACCATTTTTATCGCAGCCGCCTGAGCCTGCCTTACAGTTTCATAGACCTCCTTATAGAAGTTATCCGGTCTGCCGACGACAAAACATCTTGTCAAATCGCAGCAATAGCCCTTGTACCTGGCTCCGAAATCGATAAGGATTGTGTCGTTCTTTTTAAGTCTGCTGTTGCCGGGCCGATGATGGGGACGCGAAGAATTGGGGCCAAAGGCAACTATCGTATCGAAACTGTTTGCGGCGCCAAGTTTACGAATTTGAAAATCGATTTCACCTGCCAGCTCATTTTCCGTTATCCCCGCTTTGATATCTTTCATTACTTCAGCAAGTGCTTTTGCCGCAATTTTGCCGGCTTTTCTAATTGCTGCAATTTCGCCTTCATCTTTACACCTGCGAACTGATTCGATGATATTGGCCGCTGTTTTGAGCCCACTCTTAATATTTTTTTTCAGTGCCTCAAAGGCGGCAAGAGTGGTTGAGTTTTCAGCGGCTGCTGTTTTCGGATTAAATTGCTTTACAACTTTAGCTGCGGCCTGGGACATTGTGCCTTTTCGCTCGATTATTTTGCAGCCGCGACATTCGTCCTCGGCCTGTTCGGTGTATCTGCTGTCGGTTAATAGATATACGGCCCTGTTTGTAATTACCGCCCAGCTGTCATCGCCGGAAAAACCGGTCGTGTAAGTTACGTTGGCCGGCTTTGTTACTATCAGGCAATCAATTCTTTCTTTTTTGAGCCGGGACCGAACTGCACTTATGCGTTTTTTTATAATTTTGTCGTCCATATCAGAACCAGTCCTTTAAGTTTGAAGTAAATATAATTTACTGATAACAAATTAGCAAAAATAAAGTTTTTTCAGAACCTTTTGAAGCCTTTTTTATGTCTTGTTCAAAAAGAGTCCTGCGATTACAATACTTTCTCGGTCTGTTTGAAAATATTACTTTTATTAGCTTAATTAAACTATGATACCGATTCGAACAAATATCCGGCCGTTGCGGACGCCATATACAAATTACGCCCTTATTCTTGCCAATGTGATTATTTTTCTAATCACGTATTCGCCTCATTATTCTTTTGCTGCCGGCGGACGCACAGAGGAGGCGCTCAGGGCATGGGCCGACCAGTTTATGCTGAACCCTGCCAGGCCTTACCTGTGGCAGTTTGTAACTTACGCCTTTCTGCACGGCAGCTGGCTGCACCTCCTCGGCAATATGTTCTTTTTGTATCTGTTCGGAAATAACGTCAACGACAGGCTCGGCCATGCCGGATATTTATGCTTTTACCTGGCTGGGGCGGTCTTCAGTGCCGCAGGACACGCCCTTGTCAGTTCCACGCCGGTACTTGGAGCCAGCGGCGCCATAGCCGCTGTAACCGGTGCATACCTGGTTCTTTTCCCGCAGACTATGATTACCGTGATTTACTGGTTCATATTTATCATCGACACAATTGACATCCCGGCGTTATACTTCATAGCATTCAAAATGATAATCCTCGATAACGTCATATCGAGAACTGCCCGTAGTGTCGCCTATGACGCACATCTGGCGGGCTATATCTTTGGAATCCTGTCGATATTATTTATGCTCGGCGTGGGACTGGTCAGCACCAGCCCCTTTGACCTGTGGTCGATGCTCAAAAGGTGGAACCAGCGCCGCCGCTATGGCGATATCGTGTCGAAGGGCTATGACCCATTTTCTGTCCAGCCGGCGAAAATGCGTATAAACGTCAAGGACATAACTGAGAAACACGGCAATCCGCAGCAGGCAGAAATTACGCAGTTTCGCGATGAAATCGGCGGTCTGATGGCTCAGCACAATTTTGCCTCGGCCGCAGATATTTATCAGAAGCTTATCGGTATCGACAGTGAACAGCTTTTGCCTCGCCAGCAGCTTTTGGATATTGCCAATCACCTTGCCAGTGAAAATAAACACACACAGGCGGCCCAGGCCTATGAAAAGTTTCTGGCACATTACCGCAATTATGAATACGTCGAGCAGGTCGAACTGATGCTGGGCCTTTTATATTCGCGGTATCTCAATCAGGCCGCTCCTGCCATAAGGCATTTAACGGCAGCCGCCAAAAAACTTTCCGACCAGGGACAATTAAAAATGTGTCAGGATGAACTTGCCCGGCTGCAGAATTGACAGGCAACATCCGCATATCTTGCAGGAGCAAGAAAAAAGTTGACAATTACTTTAGGTAGTGCTAATTTGAAAACCATTAGATAGTTAAACTGTTCGGCGTTTTGATTATAGCAAACCCTTTTTATTGGAGGTAGAAAGAATGAGACCTTATATTAAGTTGTTTGTCATTGTCTGTTTGGCAATATCGGCATCTGTTGTTTTTGCAGAAGAATCTGCAACCACGCCCCAGGCCGACGATGTAAATAAGGCAGGCGTGCCGGCTTTTCCCTACATGGCACAAATAACCGGCGACGACGTCCTTATTCGCTCGGGTCCGGGCACCAATTACTATGCCTGCGGTAAATTAAACAAGACCGACAAGGTAAAAATCGTCGCCAGCCAGTACAGTTGGTCTCAGATTGTCCCGCCGGCAGGCAGTTTTTCGTGGATTTCAATGCAGTATATTCGCATCGACAGCAATGATTCTTCCACCGGAACCGTTAACGCCGATGCCGTTCGTGTGTATGCCGGCTCCGACCAGCGTAAACCGATACATTCAACTACCATGCAGGGAAAGCTCGACAAGGGTGAAAAGGTTCATCTGCTCGGTGAGGAACTCGAGGGCTACTATAAGATTTCTCCGCCACCCTTCGCATATCTGTGGGTGCTGACACAATATACCATATCTGCTGATGCAGTTGCCCATGCCCCCGCAGCACCGGCACCGGCTGGCGAAGTTGAGTCGAATATCACAGTCGCTGCACAGCCGACGGCACCGGCAACCGATGTTAATGCAGATGCCCAAAAGCCAAAGAAAGAACCGAACACCCCTGCTGTTGTCCCGACCAAACTTCCCGTTGGGAATCCCGCAGAGGTTAAAAAAGTCGAAGATTATGAAGCGTTGGAAAAGCAATTTGACGCCGAGCGTGCGAGACCGATGGCCGAACAGAATTATGAAAATATAAAGAAAGGGTTTCTTGAAATCGCAGGCAACAAGGAGGCCGGCAAGGCCGCACGTTCTGCAGAGCTTAAGCTCAAACAGCTCGAACGCTGCGAGATGGCAATCCAAACAGCTAAAGAAGTCCGTATGCAGGATGCAAATCTGCAGAAGATTAAAGCTGAAATAGAAAAGGCCCGTGCTGAAAAGGTCTCGCAAATCGAGGACATGAGCAAATTCGCAGCTATCGGGAAACTCCAGACGTCGGATACTTTCGGCCCATCGGTAGAACTCAAGCAATATCGCCTGGTTGACGACGCCAACAATACCATTTGCTATGCCGCACCGGCCGATGCGATTTCAAATAACGACTTTAGCAAATTTTTAGGCCAAAAGGTCGGCTTGACAGGAACAATCGAACCACATCCGCAAATACCGGGCGCTCTTGTGCGATTCAACGAAATAGTTGAGATAAAATAATCAGCCTGTGAAACACCCAGGGTTTGTCCGTTTCAATAATGGTTAAGAGTACTGCGAAATCCGATAAAAAACACGCGTTTGTTTATGTACTTGCCGGCCGGGACGATGCAATTGTCGCCATCGAGTGCGAAAAACTGCTTGATTCACTCCTGGGGCCCGAACAAAGGACTACAGGTCTTTTTAAGGTAGATGCAGATACCGCTTTGGCATCAGATGTTCTCGATGAGCTGAGGACGCTGCCCTTTCTGACTGAAAAAAGAGTTGTGCTTATAAAAGGTGCGGGCGATTTTGTTTCCAAAAATCGCGAGCTGTTGGAAAAATATTTTGAAAATCCCTGTCCGACAGGGATACTGATACTGACTGTAGAAAGCTGGCCCAGTAATACCAGACTATCCAAAAAACTCCCCTCAATCGGTAAACTAATAAGCATAGAGCAGCCCAAAACATGGGAACTGCCTCAGTACATGACAAGATACGCTGCCGAGGCACATAACAAAAACCTGACCAGGCAAACCGCCGAACTTTTAATCGAACTGACCGGCGATAGTCTTGGCCGGCTTTACAGTGAAATCGACAAGTTAGCATTGTTCGTCGGAACAGAAAAAGTCATAACGCCCGCCCACATTGAGTCGCTGACAGGTCATAATCGTCTGTTTAATGCCTTCGAAGTTATTGACGAAATTGTTGAAGGCAGAGTTGCAAGAGCCGTCGAACAGCTCAGGAAAATGTTCGCCGAGGACAAATCCGCCGAGTATACCGTCGTCGGCGCTTTTGCATATCATTTCCGCAGGATGTTCAATGCCAAAATCATGCTCGAAAAAGGTGTCAGTACCGACCAGATTATAGGTAAACTTAGAATCTGGCGCAACAAAGCCGATAGTTTTTTTGCTCAGGTGCGAAAAATGTCTTTAATGCAGATAGGCCGGATTCTGCAGGAGCTGGCCGCTATGGATTACGCCATTAAAACAGGACAGACCAAAGCTAAAATCGCCGCAGAACAACTGGTATTCAAATTGGCCGCATCAACAACCGCCCGAACATAATCAATAACTATACGGCTCCTTGCCCTGCTTTATGCGGCATTCATTTTGCATCCTGCGGAGCGTACTGGTCAAACTGGTCGCAAGTTCTATGTTGCTCATGCCTTTTATCTGTTCAGCGGTTATGGCCTTGCCGTAGGTTATTACAATTTTACTTCCCGGCCTGAATATCTTATGATGTTTTGGCCAACATTCAAAAGCCCCGTCTATCACAACCGGCACAACAGGCACATCGCCTTTTTTGCACAAAAGCCCAAACCCGGGCTTAAAATTTGCAATCCTGCCATCAGGGGTACGTGTGCCTTCAGGAAAAAGACATACGCCGTTTCCTTCACTGAGCTTTGCCAAAACCATCCTGATTGCCTTTAGATCCGCCTCGCCTCGTTTTATGGATATCATCTCGAGCGAAGACATAAACAGGTTTACAAACTTATTGGCAAAAAGTGTGTTACGGGCAAGAAAATAGAGATGCCTTTTGAGCAGTACCCAGTAAATCAGCGGGTCAAGAAAACTCTGATGGTTACTGATTAAAACAAAGGCGCTGTCGGCAGGGATATTTTCCAGCCCACATACGCGCAGACGGAAAAATATGGTAATAAAAAAAACCCTGCAGCCCCAGCGTGCCAGTCGGAACCATATCCACTTGACCCTGTTCTTAAGATTTTCTACCGTACCAAACAATTGTTCATCCTCTTCTTACTTTTGTTTATCACTCATTGCCGGTGCTGCGGTTTCCCTTATATTTTTAGCTTTGGGAAAAGTAAACGCAGGTCTCTCTTTTAATAGCGCATATCCGAAGTCGAGCATTGCATCATTACCGTTTTTTTCCACCTCCAGCGGTTTTATAAACAAATTCGCTATCATGCCCTTAATATGACCCCAATAGCCGTCTACCTCTTCATTACTATTGACGGATGCCAGTTTTATTCCCATCCTTGGCCTGGCTTGTCCCCTTTTGAACGTCAGCACATTTACCCTTGCAACTATCTGATTATATCTGTTTTCATAATTATATTCCCCGTTTTGGGGATTTACGCTGTAGATGCCGACGGTAACAGGGCTTCTTTGCCCCCTTGCGTTGAAGTGTACATTTACCTCTGTCACTGTCTCCTTAGGGTCGTTTATCGTTCCTTTGACCTCTATACGCCCATATCCTTCTCCCTCAAATTTAATATAATCGAGTATATTCTTCAGCGGCTCACCATCTTTTAAGTTATCAATATTTCTCGCTATCATCCCGGCATGGTCAAATGTATTCTTGTGAAAACCATTACCATACATATAAAATCCGCAGGACACATAAAAATTTTCTGAATCAACCTTTTTATCACGTGATATAACACTTGCCTGCTGCTCATTGCCGATGCTGGTTTGTCTCTCAACAAGTACCGGGGATATAAGTGGTACAAAATACATAAATGAGGGAACGGAATTCTTCTTAAAACTATCTTTGCCAAAATCCAGCAGAACAGTAGGGCCATTGCAGTCTTTCGCCGCATCGTTGCCGTCTGTGGCAAATTTGCTGTCCGAGCCGCAGATACCATTGGCATCGGCACTTATCCCCATAGAGGCCGTTAAAAGCAGGATACAAACAATTGTAATTATTCTAATCATAACACGTTTATCTCTGTCAATATTCAAAAGGGGGTTTGCCATATTTTATCCGGCTCTCATTCTGCATTTTGCGCAGCGTCTGGGTTAAGTGAGCCGCCAGCTCCTCATCGCCCATATTTCTTATCTGCTCGACCGTCAGACATTTACCATAGCTGACCGCAATTTTGCTTCCTAAAGAAAACAGTTTTTTATGTTTCGGCCAGCATTCAAATGCACCTTCAATCGCCACCGGCACAATTGCTGCATTGCCTCGCCTGGACAAAAGTGCCAGCCCGGGCTTAAATTGAGAAATCTTTCCATCTTTTGTGCGCGTCCCTTCTGGAAAAAGGCAAACGCCGAATCCCTCTTGAAGCCTGCTGATGATTATTCTCATCGCCGCAAAATCCGCTTCGCCCCGTTTGACCGGTATTGTATTAATTGATGTAATAAGCCTGCCAAAAAACCGGTTCTCAAAAAGAGTGTCACGGGCAAGAAAATATAAAGGCCTCTTCAATAGTATTCCGCAAAGCACAGGGTCAAGAAAACTCTGATGGTTACTTATTAGTAAAACAGCACCTTTTTCCGGAACGTTCTCCCTGCCGGAGATGCGCAGGCGGAAAAACAGGAAGCAAAGACATTTGCAAACCCATCTGGAAAACCTGAACCATTTCATTTTTGGCTCTTTTTCAGACATATTTTTCTCACCAAATTTAGAAGTTTTTCAACAACCTCGTCGATATTCAAGTCGGTGGTATCGACCACAATTGCATCTGCTGCCGGTTTCAGTGGTCCGGCATCCCTGTCACGGTCGCTTTTGTCACGCTCCTCAATATCCTTTTGTATTTTCCCAAGACTCTCACGGCTGCCTCCGGCAAGAAGCTCCGCACGCCTGCGCCGTGCCCGTTCGACTGAATCAGCCGCCAAAAAAAATTTAACATCGGCATCTGGAAACGCCACCGTTCCCTGGTCTCTTCCCTCGGTAACTATCCGCTCATGGTCTGCTGCAAAGTTTCTTTGCATTTCAACCAGTTTTTCGCGCACCTTCGGTGCCTTGGCGATATACCTTGCGTTAGCCGTAACATCCGGCCGGCGTATCTGCTCCGCAGCATTAACACCATCTATGGAAATCGTCGTTTTACCTTCTTTGATGCCGAATTTAAACCTGCTTTTTTGCAAAACCGCCAGCAGTTCCTCTTCGCTGTTTAAATTAACGCCTTCCTGCATCGCAGCCAGCGTAACAGCACGATACATTGCGCCTGTATCTAAAAAACTTGCCCCGAGTTTCTCCGCCAATAACCTCGCTGCGGTGCTTTTGCCGCTGGCAGCGGGACCATCAATTGTAACAATCAATCCAGCCATATTAAAATCCGACCTGTTTCATAAATTCCGGCTCCGCCGTTCTGTCAACCTTTACAGAAATAATGCTCGTGTCGTCAAACTGCTTTGCAAGTCCAACAAACCGTCTTCTGTACATCAGGATATTTTTAATCATCAATTCCGCGGAACCTGCCGTGAACTTTGCGGCGATATTGAGCAGGTTGTCCCTGCCCCACAAGGCCTCTTCGAAATTCGCAGCATCAATCAGCCCGTCGGTATAGAACAACAGGCAGTCGCCGTCTTTTAGTTCAATGGCCTGAATATCATACTGTGCCGTTGTCTCAACGCCGAGCACAAGGCCGCCTTTATCCAAATCCACAGTCCGCCCGCCCCTTATCAAAACAGTCGGTTCATGACCGCAGTTACAATATGTCAGAGTCATCTCGTTGACATCTGCAATCGCATAAAACAGCGTAACAAACTCACCATCCCTGCACTCCCTGCAGGCCATTTTATTGAGCTTCCCGATTATAGTGCCGATAGCATCTTTGTTATGCTCGATGTCGGCGTATGCCCTAACCGCACCGCGGAACATACTCATCATAATCGCTGCGGGAATACCTTTACCTATCACGTCGGCAATTGCTATCGCAATTCTATGGTCGTCTATCGGAAGAAAATCATAGAGGTCGCCGCCGATATCGAAGCACGGAATATACGTTGCCGCAATATCCAGTCCCGGAATTCTCGGCGCATTTTCTGGAATCATTCTTCGCTGAATAATCCTTGCCAGACGCATCTGGTCTGCTATGCGTGCTCCTTCAATCGCCCTGGTGTACAGCTTGGCGTTTGTTATCGCAACCGCACACTGCGAACCGACAACGCGGGCAATGGAAATATCATTTTTGTTAAACCGCTTGGGCTCCGGGCTGTACAATCTAAGTACGCCGATGGCCTTATTTCTGAACCGCATCGCAACAGTAAGCTGGCTGACAAGCCCTTCCTTAATCGTTGCTTCTTTATGTCTTACACGGTCGTCGACCCGCATATCATCCAGCACTACCGCCCTGCCGGCAAAAGCCGCCTTAATAACAGGGTCGTCTCTTGTTACAGCGCCCTTATTGCGGTATTCCTCGCTCAAACCGTACGTGCTCCGCATCCTCAGCTCGCCTGAATCTTCGTCAAGCAGCCGAATCGAGCAGGCCTTGACGCCGGTAATCTTCACCGCCGCTTGCGCCAGTTTTTCCAGCACCTCCTGCAGCGAAAACTCACCTGCCACAAGCGTTGTAAGCTGGTAAATCTGTTCATTTATCTCAATCTGTGTATCTTTATTCTTTGCCATATAAACCTGATATAATTCCGAGGGATTATACTCAAATTTCCCCTCTGGGTGTACTCTAATTTCACTGTTGCAGCAAAAAACGTTCTATGCTAACATTGGTTTGCGATGAGTATAATTGCTAAACGTATAATTTTTATCGGCCGCGTACAGGGCATTGGATTTCGTTTCACCACTTTGAATATAGCCAATCGCTGTAATCTCACCGGCCTGGTTCGAAACCTTCCCGACGGTTCCGTAGAAATGATTGCTCAGGGTATTGCCGAGGATATAGATGATTGTGTCCGGGACATCCAGGAATCATTTACCGGCTGCATCAATCAGACCAAAGTCGAAGAACTGCCCCCAAGCACCGAATACAAAAATTTCAAAATCACCTTTTGACCGCAATTTTTAATTTTTAATTCTTTCTGTCTTATTTCAACAGTTTTGAGTTTTTAATTTTAAATTTTAAGTTTTTTTGTCTCAGCCATTTGTTACTTCGCCTGGGTCTTTGCCGTCCTCGATAGCCATTATCTTCCGTACTCTTCTTTTGTGCCTTCCGCCGCTGAATTCCGTACTAAGCCAGACCTCCACCATTTTTCGAAGCAGCACCTCGCCCGTCATATCACCTGATATGCACAGGATATTTGCATCGTTATGGTGGCGTGAAATTTGTGCGGTCAGTTCATCATGACATAGTGCCGCCCTGATTCCCTTTATCTTGTTGGCAGCTATGCACATGCCTATGCCGGTCCCGCAGATTAAAATAGCCTTGTCGGCCTGCTTTTTCGATACAGCCATTGCCGCAAGATACGCTACGTCAGGGTAATCGACCGGATTATTGCTGGTCGTGCCAAAATCTATGCTCTCATGGCTTAACTGATGTATTATAGACTTGATTTGCTCCTTGGCCTCGAAACCTCTATGGTCGCTTCCTATCGCTATTTTCATATTACAAGCTCACCAATCCTTTTCTTTACAGCTTTTTCTATCAACTCGGCACAATTGTTGTAAACCTCATGAGACTGGCCTATCGGGTCAGAAATTTCTTTTTCCGCCAATAAAAAACATTTATCGCTCACCTGCGGACAAAGTGACAAAACCATCTGCTGATGCGATTGTTCCATCACAAATATCATGTCGCTATCTTCAATAAGCTGCCTCGATAGCGCGCTGGATTTGTGGCCTCGGATATCAATTCCCATAGCCTCACAAACCGCTGCTGCCTCTGTACTTGCAGGCAAACCGCTCATGCCCATCGTACCTGCGGATAATACCTTATAACCTTTTTCACCAAGCCGGTCAACACTGCATTCTAATTTTTCTGCAATGTTCTTTTTGAATATTCCCTCGGCCATCGGACTTCTGCACGTATTGCCCGTGCAGACAAACAAAAACTTCGCCATCGCCATTGACTCGATGTCGCGTTGTGAATATACGCCCTGCCTTAGAATTTGCAGCCCATCTTTACCTATTTTAACAACGGTACTGCTCCTTTGGTATCTGCACGCCCCGCCGTCAATTACCATTTCTATTTGGCCTGAAAACTGCCCTAAAACATCCTCGGCACCTACGCAAGGCGGCCTCCCTGTTATATTTGCGCTTGGCGCAACCACTGCGTTTGCCGTCATTTCCAGCAGCTTCACGGCTATCTGGTTATCAGGACAGCGAATGCCGATGGAATTATCCCTGTACAGGTTTTCAAAAACCTCTTTTTCAAGAGCCCCCTGCTGCCTAACAATATCCTGACTATCAATTTCAAAAACTATCGTCAATGGTCCCGGCCATGCGTTTTTAATAAGCTTTTGAGCACGCAATCCTATCCTCGGCACATATTTTCCAACCTCATTTTTCCTGCTGATATGAACTGTGTAGTATTTTTCCGGATTTCGGTTCTTCAGGCTGTTTAGCTTATTTAACGAATCGGCTCTGACCCTGCATGCGATGCCGTAAACGGTCTCTGTTGGGAATGCGACTAAGCCGCCTGCGTCAATTATATGAGCGGCTTCTTTGATTTTCCCCACATCAACTTTTCCGGCATCGAGTTTTAAAACCTTTGTTTCCATACAGTTAGCCAAAATATACCAAACCGCCTGCAATAGCAATATGATTTTGACAGATTGGCTGCACACCAAGTTTGTAAGTGGTCTTTGGCTGAGTTGCTTTATAAAAACTGCTTGTGATGTACGCAAAAAAGAAGTGTAAAAGTTAAAACTACTACTCTGCGAAGTATCGCTACATAGCACGAGTAAAAATTCACCTGCTGCGACGGGCGCCTGCCGCGACGATGCGTCGTCGGCACGGCGGGCAGCACGGCGAGAAATTGCGGAAGCCTTCGGCTGAGCTGTTTTATGAAAGCCGCATTTGGTAAGATGGGTAAGATTTTGGTGTTAAATTGCGGTTAGTCCTTTGCTGTAAAGGGGTTAGGGCGTTTTTAGCGTTTTGCAAAAAGTGACAAAAATTGACATGAATTGAGCATTTTTTGACAAAAATCGTTCACTTTTTAGCACTTTTTTACACTTTTTTACAAAAAAAATCAGCTTTTTTACACGCTTGTTAAAAAAAGACCACCTGTGTTAAAATATCAAAATGGGAAAAATGGGAAGAAGATTTTTTACCGCAAAGTTCGCAGAGGGCGCGGGGGTAGAAGGGAAAAAGCACGAAACTCGAAGTTCGAAATCCTAATCCCTCGACGGTTCGACACTTCGACTGGTTCGACAAGCTCACCACAGGCAAGCTCAGTATAAACACTTCGACATGCTCAGTGCAGGCAGGCTGAAAAAATAAAAAATAGGAAACAATTAAGATTAATTTATCACAGGGGGTAAAGAGATTTTCAAATTCCGATTTCCAACTGCCAATTTAAGATGAAGATGCGGAAAATATGAGAGTTGACAAAAGAGGGGGTTTGGGGTATTGTCACTTTTAGAGGCACGGAGAGGTAAAAGTGCACAAGAGCATAAGGCAAAAGTACACAAGTGCATAAGGTAAAAGTAAAGAGAGTTTTGATCCTCGCCTGCGCGGGGACAAGGTTTTTAGTTGGGAGAATTAGACGCGGATTTATTTCGTATTGCGTATATTGTTTTTAGGAGATTAAAGTGGCGGAGAAATTTGAACAGACGCTTTTTAAGGCGGCAGATGGCAAAAACTAAAGCTAACGAGAGAGAATTTCAAGGGCAAGTAATTGCCTGGATAAAGAAGCAGATAGAGCAAGGGGGTTTGCCATTCGGAAATGCCACTAACGATTCAAGTCTTTATGGTTTACCAACAGTAAAATTCCCCGATGTTTTGCTTACATTAGATTTCGAATGTCAAAACCCATTTTGTGGATGGGAACTGAAGACTCCCAAAACCGATATTCGAGATAAAGAGCTTCTGAAAGATGGTGTAAGAAAAGCCCAAACCTTGAAAGCCAAATACTTTGTTACATGGAATATGCAGACGGCCATAATTTGGCGAACGCCTGAGGGGACAAGGGCAACGGTAAATGAAAACGACAATGTTAGAGAATTTCCATCACTTTACCAGATTACAGATGTAAATGATGTAAGAGAGCCTGTAAAGTCGCTGCTGCTGGAAAGTTTATGCATGCAGTTATTACGCGACTTGGGCAGGCTATACCAAGATGAGAATGTTAATTTACCGGTTGCGGATACCACGGTTTTTGTCGGTCTAGTTGGAAGCGCTGCTGAACAGATGGCTGGCTGTTTGTTGAGTGATTTGAACCGGGCAAGAGGGGACAAAGCTTTTGATACACGACTTAGAACATGGGCAACCAAACAAGGTATCAGTAAATACGATCAAGACTATTATCTTACGCTGGCTCAGCAGATTGCATATAAAATTGTCGGCAAGATATTGTTTTATATGACTCTTCGGCGGCACAGGTCGAACCTGCCGAGGATGGAATTGCCTGCGAAAAATTACAAGACCGCAATAAACAAGATGCGAGGGCTTTTCCAGCAGGCTCTTGAAGTTGATTATCAGGCTATTTTTGAGCCGGACATTACAGATGAGATAGAACCTTCGGCGGATACAGCAAAGATAATAATAGGCCTGACAGAAAAGCTTACACACTGGACTTTTGAGTTGATGCCTTTAGACGTGATAGGCAACGTTTTTGAAAAACTGATACCAGAGGATGCGCGTCATAGCTTAGGCCAATATTTCACCCCTGATAATCTTGTGGACTTGATAGTAGCTTTTTGTGTGAAGAACGGAAATGATTCGGTAATGGACCCGACATGCGGGACGGGAACATTTTTAATTCGCAGTTATAACAGATTGCGCAATCTTGACCATAAACCACACCATCAGTTATTAGAACAGATATGGGGATTTGACATCGCAGGCTTTCCAGCAGAACTTGCCACGATAAATCTTTGCCGACAGGATTTCAACGATTACCTGAACTTTCCGAGGGTGTTGGCGGGCGATTTTTTTGATGTGATGCCCGGCGACAGTTTCGAATTTCCGCCGCCAAAAAAAACAGCTAAAACAGGTGAACGAGTAAAAGTAAAGATACCAAAGTTTGATGCACTGGTTGGGAATTTTCCATTCATCAGGCAGGAACTGATTGAAAAGGTAGAGAAGGGATACAAGAAAAAGCTGGAGGAGGTTTTATTTGAAAGCTGGGGGAAGGAATACCCCGAACTTTTCAGGGCTAAAGTTGCAGGAGCAAAAAACAAGACAACACATAATCTGCAATTGTCCGGACAGGCGGATATTTACGCATATATGTTTTTCCATTCTGCAGCGCATCTGAAAGTTGGCGGACGCATGGGATTTATAACAAGCAATTCGTGGCTCGATGTTGCTTATGGATACGAATTGCAAAAATTTTTCTTATCGAAGTTTAAACTTGTGGCTATCTGCGAGAGCAGATGCGAACCGTGGTTTGAACAGTCGGCGGTTAATACAGTTTTTACGATTTTAGAGCGATGTGATGACAAAGAGGCAAAAGATAATAATCTTGTCCGGTTTGTGAAATTAAAAAAGCCTTTGAAGGAACTGTTTCCGGAGAATGTATTAACCGACACACAGGCGAGATGGATTGGGCTTGAGAGATTTGTTGCAAGAATAGAAGGAATCGCAGCGACAGGGAAAATTTCAGAGAAAAGCAGCTGTCGAAAGTTTAACAGTATTACAAAAGAGCAAATAAGACAGCCGGAAATTATCTCCTGTGAGGATGAAGATATTCGAATCAAGATGATTCGGCAGGAGGATTTGCGAAACGAAATAGAACGGGCAAGTCAAACCGTAAAGTGGGGACAATATCTTCGTGCACCGGATATATACTTTGAAATTATGGAAAAATGCGCCGACAAATTTCTGCCTTTGTCCGAAGTGGCGGAGGTACGCTTTGGGATAAAAACAGGCATAAATGAGTTTTTCTATCTGGATGATGATAAGATAAAACACTGGGGAATAGAAAAAGAATTTTTAAAGCCGGTAATTAAGTCGCCAAAGGAAAGCAGCGGGATAAGGCTAAAAGTAGAAGATTTGCAATTTTATGCATTCTTATGCCACAAAGAAAAGTCTGAATTGAGAGGAACTAATGCTCTTAAGTATATAAAGTGGGGAGAATCACAAAAAACAGATGAGGGTAAACTTTGGCCAGAAGTAGAAAGTGTCGGTGGCAGAGGAAACTGGTACGAGTTACCAAGGCGGTCGCCAAGTTTAGTGCTTTTACCTATGATTTCAGGCAGCAGTTTGCGATGTATCTTAAATCCTTGCAAGGCTCAGGTTGACCATAATTTATTTGAGATTGTCTCTGACGACAAGGATATTCTTGATGCCTTAGGGATTTATCTGAACAGTGGGACTTGTTTTCTCCAAAGAGAATTAATTGGGCGGGCAAATCTGGGGGATGGTGCGCTTAAAGTAGAGGGTATTGATTGGGAAAGGATTCTCGTACCTGATAAAGATAGGTTGCTAAAGCTTAAAAAAGACGCTGGCAAGGTGTTCGAGAAGGTTTGCAAGCGAGACATAGAAGATATTAAGGCAGAATCGAAGAAAAAAGACAGAATAGAGTTTGAGAAAGCAATTTTGGAGTCGTTGGAATTACCAACGGAATTGGCAGAGCAGATTTTAGCTGCGGTGGTCGGACTTGTTGAGGAACGGCATCTATTGCCAAAGCTGCGGAGTTCAAAGAAAAAAAAACGAGTTGCACAAGACCTTGAAAAATTGAAAGAGGAAATTAGCAATGAGATTCTGCACGATGGAGTTATTAAATTTCCGGATGGTTTTATTAAAGGATGGCCGAAAATAGAGTGCAAAGAGATTGCTGTTGCCGCCGACAAATTGAAACTTGGCGAAAGTTTTTTTGATAAACAGCAAATTTGCGATTCTGAGGGACAGCATTTGATGGAGGTTAGCAGCAAAGAGGAAGGCAAGTTTATAGTCTATGCAAAAAAGAAGGATGAAGCTGTTGTGAAATTGCCAGAAAGTATAACGGCCATAAAGAAGGCGGTGCAGGAATACGAGATGTATTTAAGGGACATTAAGCGGAAGCTATACGCCGCATCTATGGAACAATGCGGCGACCATACGCTTTCAGAAAATATGGCACAGCAAATTTTTGAAGATTATGGATTGCCGGACATTCGTTAAAAGATTATAGGAAATCGCGATAGTAGAAGGAACTGGAAAAAGCAATTGATGTGCTAATCGAATCCTACGGCGGCTGGGCGGATGCTTTTTCGGTTTAAGGCGGTTATTCTTGACAAAACCGGGCGTTGTAGTAAAATTTACAACATTTGTAGTAAATAATACAACAACAGGAGCAACTCAATGATAGATAAGCTATTCGGTTCCAAATTAAGAGCGAGGATACTTTCGTGGCTTTTTTTACATGTCGACGAGCGTTATTTCGTCCGTCAGCTAAAAGGATTACTGAAAGAAGACGTTTCAAATATAAGTCGCGAATTATCGCGATTGGCTGATATGGGTATCTTAATATGCCAAACCGAAGGTCGACAAAAATACTACCAGGCAAACAAAGACTGCCCTGTTTTTGCGGAATTGCGAGGGCTGATTTTAAAAACCGCCGGTCTGGTTGACGTTCTGCGAGGGGCTTTGAAGCCTTTATCTAAAAAAATAAAAGTGGCATTTGTGTACGGCAGTTTTGCCGCAAACTCCGCAAAGGCAGGCAGTGATGTTGACCTGATGGTTATCGGCTCATGCAGTTTCGGTGAGGTTGTGGATGCTGTCGCAAATGCACAGGAAAAGCTGGGCCGCGAAATTAATCCTTCCGTTTATCCTGTGGATGAATTTAAAAATAAGATAGCCGCAGGCCACCATTTTATTAAAACGGTTATGGCAGGAGCAAAAATATTCCTGATTGGAGACGAGCATGAGCTTGGAACAATGGCTGAGTAACGGCTGGCTCGTCAAACATCAAACCAGCCCGCAAGAAATCAGAAACCTTCTATGTGTCGCAGACCGTGACCTGACTGATTGCCATGCACAGGGATTGAGTGCAGACTGGAAAATGAGTATCTCATATAACGCTGCATTACAAACTGCCGTTGCTGCTCTGGCTGCTTGCGGATTCAGGGCGGCCAGAGATGCTCATCATTACAGGGTTATTCAGTCACTGGCTTTTACTCTGGGTATGGAACCAAAGTTTATTGCTAAATTTGATAAATTCAGGAAAAAGCGTAATATAGGCGGTTATGAACAGGCTGGTCTTGTAAGTGAGCAGGAAGCCAACGAAATGATTTCTTTGGCAAAACAATTGCGAGAGGAAACAGAACGGTGGCTTGAGATGAATCATCCCTCGCTTTTATAACGCCGTGACGGCGGTGCTCCAATCCCGAATTAAATAGGCCGGCAGTTTTGATGATTGAAAAGGAACGAAATCGACGAAGTTATCGCCGCCCACACCGGCTGGCCAATATTACATTAGAGGAAAGATATGAGTTTTTTGGATTTGGTAAATAAAAGATACAGCGTCAGAAATTATAAAAATACTGCTGTTCCACAAGAAAAAGTTGTTCGATGTATCGAAGCAGCAAGATTAGCACCTTCGGCATGTAATTCACAGCCATGGAAGTTTATAATAGTAGATGAACCTGAACTTGTAAATGAGCTGGCAAAGGCGGCTTTTGAAGGGCTTCTCGATTTTAATAATTTTGCCTTCAAAGCACCTGTCCTGGTATTAATAGTTTGCGAAAGGGAGAAAATATCCGCTAAATTTGGGAGTATTGTTAAAAAGAAAAACTTCAGTCTGATGGATATAGGAATAGCTGCTGAACATCTTTGCCTTCAAGCCGCAGAAGAAGGTCTGGGGACATGTATAATCGGCTGGTTCAATGAGAAGAAAGTAAAGAAGATGCTTTCAATTCCCAAGCTTAAAAGAGTGGAGCTTGTAATCACTGTTGGTTTTTCTGCTGATGAAAAAATCCCGCATAAAAGAAGAAAAAGTATAGATGAGGTACTAAGCTGTAATAAATATTGTTAATCATACTGCAAACTTGAGGTGCAGCAAAAGATAGCGTAGAGCGGATAACCCAGCGCGGCAGAGCCGCAGCCAAATTCTAAGCACTAATTTCGAAATCAATAAAACTGGATTCCCGCCTGCGCGGGAATGACATTATTCAAAAGACCAAAAAACAAAAATTCAAAACAAATTGTAACTACTTGCTAATACACATGTTACGACAGTCTCGCTTAGAAAACATGCATAAAAAACAAGAAGTTTCAGGATAGTAGTATAGAAAAATCATAAAAATAATAATACTATACGCTGTACGCTATTCTTATGAAAGTTAAACGTATCGCTATTTTGGGTTCGACCGGCTCGATAGGGCAAAAGGCCCTTCGAGTAATCGACGCACTTAATTCGTCGCTCGTCGCTCGCCCGCCGTGCCAGCGCACCGTCGCGGCAGGTCGCTCGTCGCTCGACAAGGAGCAACCACAATATGAAATTGTGGCGCTGAGCGCCAACAGCAGCATTGAACTTTTGGCTGAGCAGGCCAGGCGTTATAAACCCAGATTCGTCGCCGTTACAGACCCTGATTATTACCATGAGCTTAAAGAGTTAATAGGCGATTTGGACACCACGATTCTGGCTGGGCCCAATAGTCTTGTCGAGATTGCACAACTATCGGAGGTGGACATTGTTTTTGCTGCTGTGGTCGGAGCAGCGGGTTTGCCTGCGGTTTTGGCCGCTGCAAAGAAAGGTAAGACCCTTGCTGTGGCAAATAAGGAGCCGCTTGTTATCGCAGGCGAGCTTCTTACCAGAACCGTAAAGGAAAACGGCGGCATCATCCTGCCAGTGGACAGCGAACATTCGGCCATCTTTCAGGCGATGCAGGCCGGCTCACGGGATGAGGTCAGCAAAATTATTCTTACCGCATCCGGCGGGCCGTTTCGAACCGCGAGCCTCGATGATATGAGCAACGTAACGCTCGAAGAGGCACTTGCACATCCTGTCTGGGATATGGGGCCGAAAATCACCATTGACTCGGCTACTATGATGAATAAGGCACTGGAAGTCATCGAGGCAAGGTGGCTTTTTGACGTTGGGGTCGAAAGAATTGAAGTTTTAATTCATCCTGAGTCGATAGTTCATTCATTGGTAGAGTTTATTGACGGCTCGGTTATTGCACAATTGGGAACACCCGATATGTGCCTGCCGATACAGTATGCCTTGACGTATCCCCTGCGTCTGCCTGGAATTGCAGAGCATTTGCGGCTGGATGAGTTGGGTCAGCTTACATTCGAGAAGCCCAACCTGAAGGTATTCCGTGCCCTGGCTCTGGGCTTTGAGGTCGCAAAAACAGACGGTACCGCAACGGTCGTCTTCAATGCTGCTAACGAGGCTGCCGTAGGGGAATTTCTCGAAGGCAGAATTAAATTTGTAAATATAGTCGAACTTATCGAGCACTGTCTCGGTAAACATAGTGTAAAAATGGGCGTATCGCTCGATGAACTGCTTGAAATAGATGCATGGGCAAGAAGAGAGGTTATTGAATGTCTGAAACAAAAAGTTCTCTAAGCAACAAGATTTTACCCATAGCAGCGCTTGTTGTCGTCGTCGCTGTGGTTATTTATTTTATCGTCCGGAACATGGGTGTTTTCGGCAACGTGCTGCTGGTCGCAATCGGCTTCGGCGCGGTTATTCTTATTCACGAGTTCGGGCATTTCATTGCGGCCAAGCTTTCCGGGATAAAGGTCGAGGCATTTTCAATCGGCTTCCCCCCTACCGTGCTTGGTATCTTAAGAACCGATGCCGGCTATCGGGTCCGTATCCTGCCGGACATTTTTAAGACAGAGAACACGGAATCGAGCGAAGGATTGTTTACCTTCACTATCGGCAAAAAAACTACAGCCGGCGAAACAGAGTATCGTGTCGGGCTTATTCCATTTGGCGGCTTTGTAAAGATGCTCGGTCAGGAGGATGTCGGCGCAACCAAAACCACTGATGACCCGCGTTCCTTTGCCAATAAGCCCATCGCATCACGCGCTTTCGTTATAGCGATGGGTGTATTCTTTAATGCCGTAAGTGCAATTGCGATTTTTATGATTGCCTTCCTTGCCGGCATTAAGCTGCTGCCTCCCATTGTCGGCGGGGTCATACCTGATTCACCCGCTGCCGTTGCGGGGCTAAAGGCAGGCGATGAGATTATTCAAATATGGCGAGAAAAGACACATCTGGACTTCAGCAATATCGGAATTGCCGCTGCCCTTTCAGACGCAAACCAGGCTGTTCCTATGAAAGTAAAACATCCGGACGGCTCTGTTGAAAACTTTGCCATTGCTGCAAAAAAATTTCCAGGCAAGAGATTGAAAATCTTTGGTATTTTGCAGCCTATCAGTTTGACCGTTGCACGTCTTGCCGACCACAATGATTTTTTTGCTAAAACAGGGCTAAAACCAGGCGATACAATTGAGACAGTAAACGGCAAAGAAGTCAAAAACTACTGGGAGATGGATGACATAGTTAAAAATAGTCTCATTCGAACCGTTACGGTTACCGCACATCGCAGCGATAAATCCGGCAAAGACCGGCTAATCGAATCAACACTTGCCCTGACCTTGCGGGCCGTTAATAATTATGGAATAGCTTCCGAATCCGACGTTAGCCATATCTGTTCCATAGTGCCGCGACTGCGAGTGGATGTTAACGATGTCGAGCTCGGCCTGCAGAAAGGCGATATTATTCTTGCCGCTGCCGATGTCGAAAACCCGACTTATAATGAGATGAGAGATGTCGTTGAAAAATATGCAGGGAAAAAACTGCCCATCAGGATACTGCGGACAAATGCGAACGTGGCCGAAGAAATGCTTTCGATTAACCTTGCATCGAAGCTCACCACTGACCCCAGCCGTGTTATGCTCGGTATCGGCACACTTGACGCCGAACATCCGGTTGTCGCCAAAACCATCCTGGGCAAAAACGGTCAGGCAGCACTCGAAATCCCCGGCGGTGCGACGATAACCGCCGTTGACGGAGTCAAGGTTTCAAATTTCTACGATATAATAAGCCAAATCCGTAAAAACACCGGCCAGAATATAACTATTGATTACCGCCTAAGCGACCATGTTGCAGGTAACGTTACTGTCAATGTCGTTGCCGGTGAAAACTTCTTAACCGCCAAATCCACATTTGCCGATTTTATTCCCTTTGAGGATTTGAAACGGCTCTATAAGGCAACCGGTCCAATCGATGCTGTTGTAACAGGATACAAAAAGACCATTATGTTTATCGCCCAGACCTATGCTACGCTAAAAAGCATCATACTCGGCGCAGTAAGCCCCAAAGAACTTCTGGGCCCGATCGGCATTGTTACTATCAGTTACCGCATCGTTGCCGAGCAGCCGCTTGTTTATTATGTTTACTTTCTGGGCCTGATAAGCGCCTGCATAGCGGTATTTAACTTTCTGCCGCTGCCCCCGCTCGACGGCGGTCTGATTGCGCTTTTGCTGATTGAGAAAATAAAAGGCTCGGCGTTAAGCGAGTGGATTCAGGGCATTATCGCTTATACCGGCTGGGCACTCATCGGCACGTTTTTCCTTTATTTAACATTTAATGATGTTATCAGGAGCTTTTTCGGATAAGAGACGAGATAATAAAATACCATACTGCATATAACAAGGATGGATTGAAATAATGGAAAACGGAATTTGCACGTTGGAAAAAAAAGAGCAAAAAATGCTTCAAAACTGCCAGCAGTATCATAAAGACATCTTCGATGCCCTCAAAGATTCAGACATGGAAGTCTACGATTTAATCACCAAAGAGTATAAACGCCTGCAAAATACGCTTCAGCTCATCGCGGCGGAAAATCAATGCTCAAAGGCGGTTTTAGCTGCCCTGGGCTCTGTCGTCCAAAATAAGACCACAGAAGGTTTCCCCGGCGCAAGATTTCACGGCGGCTGTGAAATAGTCGATAATATCGAAAATCTCGCTGCTGCCAGGGCAAAGCAGGCCTTTAATGCCCTGTATGCCAATGTTCAGCCGCACTCCGGCACACAGGCAAACCAGATTGTCCTTACCGCACTGCTCGAAAGAGGCGACAGGATATTAAGTCTGGCAATGGACCAGGGCGGGCACGTCTCACACGGCGCAGGGGTCTGCTTTACCGGCAAATTCTTTAACGTCGAAAATTACTTTGTCGATAAAAACACCTTTCTTCTCGATTATCAGGCCATAAAAGAACAGGCATTGAAGGTCAGACCCAAACTGATTATCTGCGGTGCAACCGCCTATGCCCGGACTATCGATTTCGGCAAATTCAGGGAAATTGCCGACTTAGTCGGTGCATATCTTATGGCCGACATCTCGCACATCGCAGGCCTGATTATGGCTGGTGCGCATATATCGCCCGTCAATTTCGCTCATTTCACCACCACAAGCACCTATAAGCCCGGCGGTCCGCGAGGCGGCCTGATAGTAATGGGAAAGAACTACGACCAGCCGTTTAAAACGCCGACAAAAACTATACCTCTCTGGAAACTCATCGAGAAAGCAACATTCCCCGGCGTTCAGGGTACGCCATACTTAAACCACATCGCCGCCAAAGCAGTTTTCTTCAAAGAGACACTTTCAGACGAATATAAGGCCAGACAATTCAAAATTATCGAAAACGCAAAAAGACTTGCAAATGACCTGCTCGATTTAAAATACGACGTACTTACAAAAGGTACGGACAACCACATGGTACTCGTAAACGTGGCCAACTCCCGTCAGGGGCTGACCGGAGTTACAGCCCAAAAGTGCCTCGAAGACTGTGGAATAGTCATAAATATGAATAAGCTCCCCTACGACACAAAACCAGCCGGCATTACCAGCGGCGCAAGACTCGGCACACCCATCCTCACTAAAAACGGAATGGGCCCCGAGCAGATGGATGAAATAGCAGGCATGGTGGACGCCGTGCTAAAGAATGTCAGGATAATCAGCGACACTCAATACACAATTGACGAATCGTTCAAAAATAAAATCGTAAGCCAGGTACAGGACCTGTGCAGCAGGTTTCCAATACATTAACATCGCAGAAGCAAAATAGCTAATAATTTAGAGCTTTTATTTGGTATCTCTGTGCCAATACTTTAATCGGATGCACCGCCTTTACCCTGCTGATATGTTCTATCTGCATCCCGCAGGCTGCGCATTCGGTCAGAATGATTTTGGCCTGTGTTCGTCTTATTGCCTCCCGCAAACCTTTCGATATCTCCAATGATAAATCGTAATTCTTTTTCTGCATCCCGAACGTACCTGCAAGCCCGCAGCAGCCGCCCTTTAAATCCCTGGCCTCAATACCGCAAAGCTTATTCAAAAGTTCGATACTTGCCCCTTCGCCGCCGCAGGCAGACAAATGGCACGGCGTATGGTAAAAATATTCGCGGCTGGTGACTGGTGATTCGCGGCTTGTGGTTTGACATGGTTTTAGTTTGCCATGCTTATATAAATCGAGCAGATAGCTCATCAGCTCAAAAGTGTTTTCCGAAACAAGTTTCGCATCCTCGCCCGAAACAAAATGCCTCAACTCCTGCCTTAAACACAAGGCAGCACTCGGCTCAGAGCAGACAATCTTGTACCCATCCCTCACTGCCCCGGCAAGCCCTGTGACGCTATACTGCAAATCTTTTCGCGACAATTTAGTGTCACCATATACAATCGCAGGCAGCGGCGCAGGCCTTTGCCTGGGCAAAATCACTTCAATATTATTGTGCCGCAG
>Ga0315293_10000153_pt1 | contig 58517 bp, 63 predicted proteins | sample YL17G13_20_MG_FD_203071 | JGI IMG/M metagenome (GOLD analysis project Ga0315293, IMG submission 203071) | Sediment microbial communities from Yellowstone Lake, YNP, Wyoming, USA - YL17G13_20 | ecosystem: Environmental > Aquatic > Freshwater > Lake > Sediment | place: USA: Wyoming | collected... | reverse complement strand
CTCCCTGGATGGCCCCATCCAGGGAGGCGATGAAGGTCTTGTTGTGTACCGCGATCTCCGTGGAGATCGTGACCGTGCCCAGCAGGGTTGCCGCATCGGGAGGAGCGTTGAAGTTGTCCTGATCGACGATGATGTATGGGGTCTTCGAGTCCCCATCTCCGTCATCCACGGCCTCGACCGTGTAGGCCTTGTCCTCGTCTGTCCAGGCGAGCCGGACATGACAGGAGTCTACCGAGGGAGTCATGACCTCAAAGTACCCGAAGGTAGACTTCGCCAGCAGGTTGGCCCCGTCTGCCTCGAACGTGATTCCAGAGAGGCTGACCACCAGAGCGTTCATGGCGGTTTCCAGGGCTCCGATGTTGCCTGGCTCACTGACGAAGGTGAACTCGTGAGTCGTGTCACCACGCTTGTACCGGAAGGCGAACTTCTTTGTGTTGTAGTAGCCACTCCCGAAGGTCGGAACGCTCGTGTAGGTCGCACCCTTCCACTTGCGGAGGAAGGACTCAGCGTCCTTGATCTCCTTCAGGTTGGTTCCACCCGAGCTTCCAGCGTTGACGAAGACTCGGATGCTGGACTCGTCTACGTCCAGCTCGTCCATGATCCCCTTTGGATCTGGGAAGTTCGCCTGCTCGACCCGTACGTCGTAGTTCCGGTAGTTCGAGACGCCCTCATCCTGGAAGTTGTCGTTGAATCCAAGGATCGAGTTCGCGTTCCCATCCAGAACCTTGAGCAGCTGTCCCGTTCCAAGGTTCGTCGACCGAAGCTGGAGGTAGTAGTTCGCTCCCACCAACTTCACGTAAGGGGCAAACCCTGACGGAGCAGGAACGGAAGCGTTCATCTGGTCCTTCACCTGATTCGCGCTCAGGCCCAGAGAGCCCGCATCCGCGAAGGTGAACTCCTGAACGGAGCCGTTGTTGACGCTGACCTTCAGAACTAGCCCATCGAGCCCCGCGTAGTCGCCAGGGTTCGCAGCGGTGAGTACCGCAGGAACCGAGGCGATGGCGTCGGAGTTGATCAGGCGGTTGCCCGTCGAGTCTGTTTCCAGCGCATCCAAGATCTGGAAGGCCGGACCAACAGCACACGGAACCAGCGTGGGGGTCACGATGGTCGGGCTGACAGTCCGGAACTCCTGAATGACAGATACGCCTGGTTGGAGAAGCTCAGTTGCCATTGCAGGCCTCCTTCACTAGACCTTGTGCTTTGTGTCCAGCGGAATCGATGTCGATCCCGGCTGGTCGTTGGTTCTGATCACTCTTCCACGAATAGAGGCAGGGCGCATCCGTGCAGCTATCTGACTGTCACGGGTACGACTCGCCTCTTCGCCCCACAGAATGGGGCCCGCATCTTGAGAGTGCGTCAGATTAGGTTGAGCGAGGCCGAGCCTCGTTCGGAAACGCATATCGATTCTCTGGAGCGGGTGGATCGGTCTACCCGACCAGTCCTCAGTGAGAGGAGTCACCTTGTCTGTCCAGCGCAGGAAGAAGGGGCAGGAAACAGGCACTACGTGCCATTCCCCTTCGGTATCCCCCTGCACGAATGCTCCAGCCGGACTGACAGAGCCGATGGAGATGTTCCGCCCCACCTCATGAAACCCTGCTTCCCGGATGAAGAGCTTGCGCAAGTTCCAAATTGTTCTGGCACACAGCCAAGCAATGAAGCGTGCTTCCTGCGGGACTTTGCTCATGCAGTTCAGAGACATGGTTCCGGGCAGGAGATCGACGTGAGTCTCGGAGGCGTTCTTCGCATCCACTGACAGGAGATCGTCGAGGGAGGTACCATTGAACCGAGTCGGACCTAGAACGACAGAGACCACTGGCTTACGCTCGATGGTCTCGATCTTGATGGGGTTGTCTTCCGTGATGACGATCTCCGTCTCCTCCATCAGAAGACGCCAGTGGAAATACCCCTCGGGAGCCTCCTCGAAGATAGACTGCAAGAAGGCAACGAAACACGTCACCGCATAGTTCAGCGGGTCGTTCGTCCAATCAGCGTCGAGTCTCCCCGCGCTGTAGACTGCGCTACTTGGGTCCGCTGCCTTGGTCATCCTTCTTCTTCTCTAGGTACTGCTTGACCTTTCGACTCTTCAAAGCCGCCGCTGCTCCAGCCCCTGCGGCCAAAGCCCCCGCTGCTCCAGGGATCAGGTATCGTAGCTTGGGATGCTTGTGGAGGAACCCCTTTATCTCCGGCCTGTACTTCCGAAGCTGCCTTCTCACCAGGTAGGCCCCACCTGCACCAGCAGCTCCCCCAAGACCAGCAGCTCCTGCTACGAGCCCTAGCCGCTTCAGCTTCTCCTTGGTGACGTATCCCTTGTCGTCCTCAGGTTTCGCCTCGGCGATCTTGGACAGTTCGTCAAAGAACGCTGAGTAGCTAACGTCGACCATAGCCGTAGATCCCAAATACATTCTTGATCGCTTCTTGCTCGAAGCTCTCCAGGTTTTGAGGGTCCGTGTAGTTCCTTCCAGGGCTTGGCTCGAAGTTCCTCAAGTCTGCGATCCGAACCGGAAGCTGAAACTCAATGTCTCCCTTCACAATCTCGTGAAGCCTGAGCTCCTGATGTACCACACTCCTCAGTCTCTCTGTCGCAGTCACCTGTACCACCCGCCACCGGATGTTCTCGGCTTCGACAATGATATCCCTAGGCTTCATCAGTGGGAAGTTAGGAAGTCGAGCCGTGGTGTCGTTCTGCTGCCGCTCCGTGATGGGCAGGGGCTGTACGGACTTCGGTGAGGGGTCAATCTGAATGAAGATCTCGATGGGGTCGAAGTACCCCCGCACAAACCCCGTGTCGTAGCAGGTCAAACACTGAGACCTACGACGCTGGGAGCTGTACCCCTTCCCCTTGTCCGGTCCCTCGAAGCAGTTCGGACAGTGCTGCCCAAAGGTACGAGCCGGGAAGATAAAGCAACGGCGACCAGCGTACTCTTCCCAGAGTAGCCGCTCGAGCCGTTGAATCTCTGCCGCAATCAGGTCAGGGTCCCCCTCCAACCAGAAGGGATCTGACTCCATCACGTTCGTGGGGTCGATCTTCTCTACGCTCTTGATCTTGTAGTAGAGAATCCTCCACCGAGCCTGGAGATTGACCCTGTTGTCAACGAAGCGGTATCGATCTTCGAAGGGGCCGGCAACAAGATCCCATGGACCCATGGGAGACTCGCTGCGGTAGACGTACATCAAGAAGTCGTGGGGATCGAGGAAGGTGTCTTCGATCTCCCACATCACGTCCAGAAAGTCGAGAGAGAAGCCCCGGACAAGAGGGTTCTTGATGACGAGGTTGCTCATCTGGGCTTCATGCCACGTGCAGCTTGGGCCGTGAGTTCTTCACGGTGCTTCTTCGCACGATGAGCCAGCAGAGCCCCAACACCTGCTCCTGCGGCCAATCCCAACCCAGCACCAATCACTGGTTTGCTCGTCAAAGCCTCGAAGGCTGCGAGTAGGCGCGGATTTTTTGCCAAGGTGGTAGCTGGGATCCGCTCACTAACTTGGTGCGACAGCCACGGAAGCACAGCTCCGCCTGCCATCGCCCCCATTGCTGCTCCACCGAGCATGCGCCCAGGGTAGGACTCCTGCTTGGCCTGCTCTCCCTGGAGCATGCTCAGAGATGCCCTATCCGCCGGAGATACCTTAGCGCCCGAGACGAAAGGGGTTGGTACCCTGCTCCTTTACTGCTGCGATCTTTTGGCCCGCCACCGCAGCCGCTACCTTGCGGATGTGATCGGGAGCACCACGGGTAGCACGGAGAGCGATCGAAGCGATCTTTGCCTTCACACTCGCCGTCGTCGACATCTCTGCTCCACCGTCTGCACTACCGGTGGTCTCGATGCCCTGTCCTGAGCCTCCACCTGCGAGACCCATGCCACCGCTGTCGCCCACTCCCTGAGAGGACTTTTCTTTCAGTCCCTTTCTCTTTCCCAAGTGATGAGCCAGTGCGGCAGTTCCACCAAGGGCAGCCACCGGGGCCACGAGATGACCGGCGCCCATCATCCGGGAAACATTTGGGTCAGAACGAACCAAACCCTTGGCAGCCGCTGCTAGATTAGATCCATGTGCCCCCACACCTCGGCCGAACTCCCGAAGGTGGTCCATCACCCCAGCGATCTTGCGTCCCATCTGATCTGCCCACACCATCGCCTTCTTCTGCTCACCATCATCGTTCGTGTGGGTAGCCGCAGCAGATTGATCTCTGGTCGGAGGAGGCTCGGTACGGTTCTTGGCAGAGAACTCGTCCACCGCCTTCTGCCGGGCATCGAGTACCTTGCCCTGGTTCGGTCCCGGAAGAACAGGAGCTGGAGGTCCAGCCACCGCGTGCTTGCTGATGCCCAGCATCGCCTCCAGTACCTCCATCGGCTGCGCCACGAGAGCCTCTTCCAGCTCCACCTCAGCCGTCTTGTCCATCTCCTCCTGGTACAACTGGGTCAAGAACCTTTCCATTGTCCTCTCCTACGCGGCCGGCTGAGCTGGCTGCTTCGCGGGCTTGGGGGCCTTCACGTTGACGGTTACAGGACTTCCACCCTGGGCGGGTGCCTCTGGCACTGCCGGAGGAGCCTGTGGAGCCTCGGGAGGAGCCATCTCTGCTCCCGGTGGGGGCATGCCCTGTTCGGCCCCTGGTGGGCCTCCTGCTGCTTCTGGTGGCATCTCCCCGGGCTGTCCTGGGGGCATACCCTCCGCACCTGGCGGTGGCCCACCTTGCTCAGGACCCGGGGGAGGGCCAGGAGGCATGGGGGCTGGCCCTGTGGGAACTGCCGGCGGTCCCATCGCGGACATCGGGTCCTGGGAGAGGAGATCCATCAGCTGCTGACGGTACTGGGTCACAGCATTCCGGATGGCCAAGCTCTGCTGCTGTGCCTGGAGACTCTCATCCCGCGCTGCCATGGCGTCCTGCTGAGCCATCTGAGATTCCTGCTGCGCGGACTGAGCCTGCTGCTGCGCCATCTGCGTCTGCTGCTGGCTGTCCATCTGCGTCTGCTGCACCTGCTGCTGAAGCTGCTGGTTCTGCTGGTCGAGCGTCTCCGCCTGCTCCTGGAGTTGCTGCGCCTGAGCTCCCGCCTCTTCTGCCTGCTGCCGGAAGAACTCAGCCTCATTCATCTGCTGCTGAGCCGCCATGAACTGCTCGATCTCCGGAGGTACTCCCTCCCCACCAAGACCACTGCCCATCGTGGTGTTGCCGGGAGTGGGCTGGATTGGGAGACCATCGCCCTCTTGAGCGATCTTCGCCGCAGCTCTCTTCCTGAGCATGCCACGAACACCAGCCTCCTTGGTCTCGTCCTCGAGCGAGGTCCACTTGGTCTTCTTGGCTACCTCGGGGAGCTTCTTGGCCTTGTCCTTGACGTGCTTGGCGATCGAGGCTACCCAGCTCTCCGGAGCCGCAGCGAGCGTCTCTTTCTCCATCTCCCCTTCCTTGGGAGGCATCATGTGACGATCCATGCGAGCGCGATCGATCTCTGAACCAAGGGTCTTGCCGATCATGTGCCCACCAAGACCACCCAGGGCCGCCCCACCCAGGTGGAGGGCAGGGGATGAGCCACCAAACTGACCACCGATTGCCCCGCCACCGAGCATCCCCAAGAGCTTGCCGACGTTCTCTCCGCGCTTCCTGCGAACGCCCTCAGCACGGCCCATGTCTCCAGTGACCTTGCTGCGGATGCCAGCAAGCATGCCCTTCTGGGTGGCTGCTTCTGCTTCTTCCGGAGCGACCATCGAGGGATCGATAGCCGTCTTCACCAGCTCCTGGAAACGGGAGGCCACCTTCACCTTGCGGTACGCCACCTCGACCTGGTGCTGAGTCACACCACCCGATGCGATCTTCAGCTTCAGGAACTGGTCTGCCGCTCGAGCCCAGTCCTCTTGTGAGGACTCCTCAGCACGCAGCATCTTGTAGAGTTCGTCCTCGCGCATGAGAGGCTCCTACTCGTGCAGAACCGTGAAGCGGTTCGTGTTCTCAGTGATCGAAATGATCTCGGCCTTCACTTTCGGATTCGACCCGATCGTGATGTCGTCCCCCGTGGTGGGCAGACCCAGGAGTGCGTTAGCCGTCCCAGAAGTCTTCAGAACCTCTGACACCTTGATGATGGCCAGCCTGGAACGTGGGGGGGAAGACAACCCGTAGTTCCGAAGGGTAACGAACGTATTGCTCAGCTGGTCATTGATCTGTTCCACGATCTGATTGGGAGTGAGTCCGTTGCCATCGAACGTGACTGTACCGGCATTGAACTCGAGCTCGAGTCCGTCCAGATCGAGCGTGGGCTCCAGATCTTTGGAGACCAGCACGTCATTGAGGTAGTCCAGGAGCTCCTGGAGATGATTGAACTGTCGCCCGTAGACGGCCATGATGCCTCCTAGTATGCGCCCACTTCCGGGCTAAAGAGAACGCCAGAAACGCTCTCCCTGATGATCAGTAAATCCCATACCACCCATTGACGAAAAAATATTCGGTATGGCTGCCAGAGACTGTCCCCATTAGTTGCGAGATGTTCAGGCTTACCTTGCGAGTGATCTTCTCTTGCTCGTACTTGTTCTGGAAGTCCCTGATCCATTGCATCCACATGGGCGCCTTGTCTGATACTCCCACGCTGATGCCACCATCAGAGAACTGAAGATGGTTCCTCGTCTGAAGGATGCCCACCGACTGAAGCAGAGATACCACCGTCCCCCTGAGCGCGAAGGACTGGTAGTGCATCTGCAAGAGCTGGTCGAGAGTGTAGTACCCCAGGTTCGGGGGGGTGCCTGCAAAGTCGGAAAGGAAGTCGAGGATGGCCCATGCGACCATTCGATCTGAAGACTCTTCCCCCTTGATGAGGCGGTTGAGCTGCGGATGATCACGCATGAAGAAGCGCACGGTCTGGATAAACGCATTGAAGATGTCGCTCACACCAGGAATGCCAGACAAGCCCTGAAGCTGTGCTGTCATTAGTCCACCAACGGCCCGTGAAGAATGCTGGAACCTTCATTCACTGTGAAGCCCTTCCCCGGGACATGCTGAACCCATCCCTGAGGCTTCGGCTTCACAGCCGACTTCACAAGCCGATTCTTAAGCGTCTTTGCGAAGGAAGGAATAGGAGGAGGGCCAGCTATCTTCTGGAGCTCATCGAAGAGCCCTCGCAGCATGGCCGTCTTGTACTTCTCTTCCATCTCCTTGAGATGAGTGTAGTACTTCTTGTCCTCCGGGATGTGCTCGCTGGCGATGCTGCGCGTGGCGGCCTCCAAGGGGGCGTCTGGGTTCTTCTTCAGCCAGTTGATGGTCCCCTTGTGCTCCTTCTCCACTTCCTGCCCCTGGAGAAGTTGTCTACCGTAGGGGGACTGCTTGTCTGGGTTCTTGATCTTACCAGGCATCTCCATCGCAGAGTACTTCGATGCGGCTCGTTCGTTCTTGCCCACATCACCCATCTCATCTACGAAGGCTGAGACCGTCCCGGCGTCCATCTACTCCTCCTGCCCAAACTCCGACTTCTCTCGCTTCTTACGCTTGGGCTCTTTCGGAGCCTCAACCACGGGGGCACGGAGAGCTGTGGGGATGTAGCCTTCAAGCTCGAGCTGGCCTTGGTCAGCCAGGTGCTTCCCTGATGGGCTGTAGGCCAGTACGTCTGGCATCGAGTCCTTCTCTACACCCTGGGGGTTGAGCAGACGGGACCCTTTGGGAAGAACCTTCCAGTGATGCAGAAGGACCGTCCGTTCCGTCAGGTTGGTGACCTTGGCCATCGAACTACCTCCTCTTCCGGCGTACCTTCTCGACCGGCTCTTCTTGGGCTTCCTCTTCCACAGCTGGTGTCTCCTCGGCTGTGGAGAGCACTGGGGCCTCGACCTCCATGGAGGGCTGGAAGTCTACGATAGCGGGGACAGCAAGGACAACTTCGGCCTTGGTGGGTTCCGCTACCGGGGACTTGGCCTCGATCGTAGGGGCCACGGAGAAGCACGGGGGACTTACTCCAAGGGGGAGCATCTTGATTGCCCCATCCGTGAGGCGAAGCACGATAAGCTCGCCTGTGGGCAAGCTAGTGATCTTCATCTGGTCTGGGGTGTAGAGAGCAATCCTCCCCTCCAGAACCATCTTCAGGAGGCTATTGGCCTCTGCCTTGAACTGCACCTCGGAGATAGAGATCTTTCTCTCGGGGACAACCCTCTGTCCTGCGATGTACAACTTGCACCGATTCGCACCCGCAGCTTTGGCCCGATGTGTCCGGGTCTTCGCATTGTGTGCGATGTTCTCGACTTGGTACGTCATCTCAGCCTCCTAAAAAAAGGGCGCCAGCGCCTTCAGCAGACGCTGGCGCCCTCATGACCCGACAGAACAGGCCTGGGCCTGAACTGCTAGTAGATCTCGATACCCGGGAACACCAGGCCGCTATCGACCTTGTTGTTCTCCGCGCCCAGATCTTCCTCCGCCACTGGCACCTTGCTCGACAGGATGCTGTCGAGGTCGAGTGTGGTGGCATCCCCGGAGTACAGCTCCAGCTTCCTGATCGACGCGATGTTGATGATCGACATGGCGATGTCCTCCCAGGACTGCCACGTGATCAGGTTCGCGATCTTGTCGATGTAGAACTTGGTGTTGTTGAGGATGTAGAACTTCCCGAGGAAGTCCGGAGAGGTGAAGCAGTAGATGTTGCCCGGACGCAGGATGTCCGTCTTGATGGTGCGGATGTACTGCTTGCCCAGGAGCAGGTTGTACTTGTACCCGTCCACGGTGGTCTCGGACAGCAGCTTGTCGCCGAAGTCCTCGAGCGTCCACTGGAGGATGTCATCCCAGTCGGGCTCGGTCATCAGCACCTGCTCGGAGCGCAGCCGGTTGCCATCGAGCATCTTGAAGAGGTTGACGAAGTCCGGCTTCTGGACTGGGAGCACCGTGCCGTTGTCGGCTCCGACAACAGCGCGAGCCAGCTCGCCCTTACGAACGCTGAACTCGACCACAGATCCACCCTGGATGGCGGTGGCGTTGAGGGTGGTGATGGTCCCGTTGGCTTCCGCCTGGAGGGCCTGGACAGCGGCCTCGATGTGGATCGTGAACTCGCGGTCCTCGATCTCCTGGATGTCCTTCACCGAGTTGTCTTCGATGACCTTGGTGATGGGCATCTCGTACGCCAGGAGCTCCTGCTCGGTCTTCTCGAACTTCTCCGAGGAGATCGTCCAGAAAGCAACCTCAGCGCGGGGAGCGCGGATGAACCTGGCCGTGGGCTGGCCACGGAAGGTCATGGACATCGCCCGTGACTTCGGCTCGACGTCGATGATCTTGACCAGGGTGTCGTGGTTGACAGACCGCTGGCAGTCCGCCCGGGTGACCATCTGGGGCGGAAGAACCTTGCGGCTGAACGCAACCTCACGCAGACGGTCGCGAATGTAGGTGCCGGCGTACTCGGCGATCTTCTCTTTCCCTTCGGCCGTCCCCACCTTGTTGGCGAAGAGGTCGTTCAGGAGTCTCGAGGGAACGCTCATGTTGTTTCTCCTTCTTCCCGTCTCTTGACCTGGCTCTTACACCAGGGTCTGGATGAACCGAAGCCTCTGCCCATTGTTCGCAGGCAGCCTGGTGACGTAACCGATGCACTCGCCCGACGAGAAGATGGCGAGACCCGACTTGGTCTTGCCGTCCACGTCCACGCTCTGGCTGATCTGAAGCTTGCCCAGTAGCGTGAGGTTCGTCGTGGTGAACACACGGGTGTCCGCCTCGTAGGTGTTCCCGAACAGCACCGTCGTCTTCTTCAGGGCCTGGACGTCGAAACGCCCACGCTCTGCGAAGACTGTCCAACCCACGGAGCCATCAGCACCACGGATGAGCTGGTACGCGCTGTTGAGATTCATGAACTCGCCGTCGATCAGCGGGTTCGTTCCGTTCGGGTCGGCCAGCGTCTTGTCGTAGAGAGGGAAGTCCCTCCGCTGAAGCAGCTGGAGATCCGAGACCAGCGTGAAGTTGACTACCATTGGAAATCCTCCTGAGTTCTTCCGTTCTTCGTTCTCTGCCTAGGAGACGCTCCCCAGCAGGTAGGAAGTTAGCGCATCCGCACCATTCCCCGGTGCCTCCGCCCCAGCCAGCTTGCCCAGGTCCCCGTTGGGGGCCGTCATCTCGATCGCCTCTGCGATCACATCGAGAGAACGACCACGAGCCGTCGCCTCCTTGATCCGCTCGATCTTGTCTTCGAAGGTGGAGCCGGTATCGATACCCTTCTCCTCCATCGACCGAGCGATCTTCTCAATTCGGTCGGACTTCTCGAACTCCTGGATTCTGGCATCCGCCGCCGCCAGCTTCGTGCGCAGATCGTCCCGCTCGGTTACGAGTGCCCGAAGGACAGCCGGAACCTCAGCGTAGACCTGCGCGGCCTGAGCTGCACTGATCTTCGTCTGGCTCATGGTCATCCCTCCTAGTACCCGCCCTGAATGGGCATCGTGTCGCTACCGAAACTCGCTGACTTCTCTTCCTGCTTGGACTTGAAAGCGGCGTGCAGTTGCGCCGCCCTCTCCTGCTCCTCGGGCGAAGCATCGTCTCTCGCCCCTGCCTCCGCGATCTTGCGGAGTAGAGCCCTCGCTGCCACGACCTGCTCGGCGGAAGACAGCTTCACACCCGCGCCGGACGTTGCATCGAGATTCTCGTGAAGAACTGGATCCGTGGACTTCCTCTGGGCTGGTTCGTCGATCACCTCACCCATCCGTGCCTTGGGAACCGCCTTCGCTTGTTGCTTCGTGTAGTTGATCGCTGCCTTGTTACTCCCTACGAGAGCCTCCTGCTTGCTAGCCTCACCTGGGAGCTTGGGGACCCCTTCTTCCGCCTTGGTGGCATCCGGAGGGTTGTCGTGATGGGCAGCCAGGATGTGAGACGAGCTCACATCTTCGCCGGCCATCTTGTCCATGATGCCGAGGATACGGCCGAGGTCGGCTTCTGCCTTCTTCTCAGACGCACCCATCTCGGAACGGGCTTGACGCCACCCCTTCGCGTTCTCGGCACGCAGCATACCTGCCCCGGTACCGAGAGCTGCCCCGATGAGAGCTCCCTTGAGACCTCCACCGGCTTTACCCTTTACGTGATGCAGGGCTGCTCCAGCACTGCCACCTAGAGCAGCACCACTGAGACCGTGTGTGATACCACGAACGACCTTGCTCTCCCGACCCTTCGCACGCAGCTTGTTGACGGGAGTCATGAAGCTGCGGTCCTCTTGAGTTTTCTTCTCGGAGTCGGCCGCCTGCTTCATCTTGTCCTGGTGGGTCCAGTTCTCAGATCCCCCCGGGGGAGAGTTTCGATCAGTCTCCAGTGCAGTCTCCGGATTGGTCTGTCCCGGGGACTTCACGTCGTGACCTGTGGTGGTTGGAATCTTACCCGTCTTTGCCTCCCCCGTGTTCTCCGACTGGATGCCCGGGGTGGGGCTCTTCAGGTTGGTCTCGAGTGCCGTCTGACCCTTGCCAGCGCCCGTGGGCGACTCGGGAGTGCTGTGACTCAGCGGGGGCTCCGGCTTGCCGACGGCCTCCTTCAGGAAGTGGGCGTTGAGATACTCCACTGCGCTTGCGAGCTTCGACACATAGACCGATGCGGTCTTGTCGTTGACGCTCTCGTAATTACGCTCCGGAGTATTGCCTGTTTCCTTGGGAGTGGTGAGCTTGCCGGAGACCTCGCTCTTCTCGTCCTTCTTGGACTCGTCCGCAGCAGTCTTCTCGCGCTCTGACGCTGCCGCGAGAGTCTGTCGGACCATGTCCTGGAGAGAGAAACGTGCCATCTTGGTCTCCTCTAACGCACCCCAAAAACGACGTTGGGGACGGGGGTATTGCGCACATCTTCCCCCTGTTCCGGATTCGTCATGGGTGGGGTTGCGACGTTTGGTTGAGCGTAGTTCTGCCTCTTCCCGTAGTTCGAGGCAGGGCCAACCAGCTTGGGGCTGGGGTTATCCGATAGAGTAGGAGCATGGTCTGCTTGAGACGGCGGGAGCTTGGCACGTGGCGCACCGACTGTCTTCGATGCGAACGGGCTACCGGGAGATCGTGCCTGCTGACCGATCTTCTCTAGCTCATCCCAGAAAGCCATGATCGTGTTCTCTTCCACCGTTTAGCCCCAGGCCGGGTGACTACTACTCGTTCCACTCCACGGGGATGCCGTTCGCTTCGCAGATCTCGAGGGCCCGCTTCTCGATCGCTAGCTCGAGAGCCGAGGCTTCCTTCTGCTGCTCGACCAGGAAGTTCCCCTCGTCATCGATGTAGCCAGCTTCCTTCGCCATCTCGAAGGCCCGCTGAGAGGCCAGCTGATCCAGGGCCTCCATGTTGGCCGACGACTCCTTCTTCTTGCCAGACTTGGCGGCGAGGATGCCACCGCCGGTCAGGGCCGCTGCCACGCCTGCCTCAGGGGCCAGCTTCTTCGCGCCCCTCAGAGCACTCAGAATGCGCTGACCACCAGTCAGCTCCTGACCGCTGATGCTACGGCCAGCCTTGGCCTGACGCATGCTAGCAGCAGCGGACTGTGCGCGCTCCTTCACGTTCTTGCCGTACCGACCCGGCAGATCTTTGACGGCCTTGAGGGCATCGCCGACCTTGCCAGCCTCCTTCTCGATCTCGCGGATCTCCTGGACCATCGAGTGCGCCATCACGCGCCCCAGGAAGTCGGCCTCGGCTGCCTTCTCCTTGGCCTCCTCCTCCTTCTCCTTCTTGGGGGACTCCTCCTCCTCGTGCTCTTCCTTCTTCCCCTCGTCCTTCTTGGGCGGGAACTCGGCTCCCTTGTAGAGGCCGCTGACCATCTCGGCGATCTCCTGATCGTTGAACTGATCGAGGTCCACGCCCTCTTCCTCGGCGAGCTTCACGAGGAGCTCGGCTGCTGCCATCTTCTCGATGTCGGTTTCCTCGACCTCGTTGTTACCAGTGCCGTAGATCGCGGCAAGCTGCTCGTCCATCTGATCTCTCCTCTTTCTTCGGTTTCGTTGGTCCCCGGTGATTCGCTTCTTCGAGGTCTTCAGCCCCTAACGTTCACCGAAGTTAGCTTTTCCCTGGCCCGAGCGGATCCTTCACGAAGCCACCCAAGCTCCCCACGAGTCTACGTGGGATTGACGAACCTTGCTGGTGCAATGCACCGAGACCGGCCAAGACCATCAGGATCTTCGGATATTCCGCGATCAGGTCTGTAATCGGTCCCACTGGCTCTCTGTTCCCCTGCATGGCCTTGCTTCTCTGTCTCCGTGCGTATTCGCTGAGAGCCCACCCGCCGCCAATTGCACCAAGCACTACTGCTGGATTCACTTTCTCTTCTGCTTGCTTCTCGAACCCATCAGCCAACCCAGAGTGGAACACAGCTTCCCACAACTCCGGGTCATTGTTAACAGCTTCTGCCGCGTACTTGAAACATCCTATCGCTCGATCTAGGTAGCCATTATAGGCTGCGGAGATCTTCCGTAGGAAGGGGGTTTCTACAGCAGCTCTCTTTACCTTCTCTACCTGGGGTGCCTTCGAGCTCTCACCCGCGCTACGAGCCATTCTTCTCTTGGCCACTGGCTCCAAGTAGCTCCTGTCCTCCAAGAACGGAAGCAAGAGCTTCTTGATGACGTCGCTGATGTGCTCCCCGCCCATAGGAAGGGATGCGTCACGGTCAGAGGTCGGAGGGAACACCTTGCCCTCCTCGTCCATCTTGTCCGCGAGGTCCTTACGACCGATGCTGATGATGGTGATGCGCTGGAACTCTCGAGGCCGGAGGAGCATACCCAAGGAAGAAGGGGTGGAGAGTGCTTCTTCGAGTGGCCCTTTTCCCAACCTGTCCAAGATCTCATTCGGTAGGTCTGGGGTGTTTCGATCCACGGGCACGGCCTTTCCCCCAAACTGAGAGGGGACCACATCCTTTGTAATCTCCGCGCCCTTCTTGTGGGAAGCCCTTTTCTCTCGGAGCAGTGCCCTCACAGATGCGACGCTGCCCTCTTTCTTGATGGGGGGAGGGGCGTCCATACGCTCTTTGGCCTTGGTGACCAGCTTTACGATCTTCTTCGTATTCAGAGCATCCGGGCTGTAGCGCGCTCGGGCACCTTGTAGGAGATCGTCAATCAGACCACCTGCCACTGCCGCCTTTTCGAATTCCTTCTCCATCAAGGGCATATCGTAGCCCATCTGCTCGGCAACATACCAGGAAGGTACGCAGTCCGCGCCCGATGCTAGCTTGGCCATTACCTTGGCCGTCTTGTCCGCACCGATGAAGACGAAGCTGATGTCGAAGAACCTAGGGTAGTCGTTGATCGCATAGACCTTACGCCCATCCTCAAGAATTTTGTTGAGCTGATTCTTGAGATGGGTGCAGTAGTCGTTGCGGGTGACAGAGATACCCCGAATGGGGTTCTTACGATGGAACTCGAGTACCGCAGCACCAGCTGACTTGTGTCTGCTTGGCTCATAGGTGGCCTGTGCATCCCTGTATTTCGCCCAGTCTGTGCAGACAGAACAGATGTCGTAGGGGACCTTGCAGTTGTGGACCGCAAGTCCTTCCACCTGGTAGCTTTCGTCTTCTTCTACCCCGAAGTTGTAGACGTCACCGTCGTAGGGGGTCTCCTCCACAGATTCGATGGGCGTCACCAGGTACGTGACGCCTTCGTATGTGTAGAAGAAGCGCTTGCTGCAAAGTCGATCTGACTTCCCAAAAGGTACGTGAGCCGTCGTCAGCTTCCAGGCTGTGTCAGTCCCGACCCACACCTGAAACTCGACGGTCTCTTTGGGAACAAGCTTCGAAGGTTTGTGAACAAGCTCGTTGACCGAGGCGATCATCCCACAACGGGCCAGAACTAGACGCAGTTGCTCTGACAGCTCCTCCGAGGCAGTAGAGAAGTAGAGAGAGCCCTTGTAGCAGCCACCGTCCCCGTTGGCGTAAGCACCCAAAAGCAGGAGAAGTGTCTCTACGTCAGCACTAATCAGATCGCTCGACAACCTCTTCGTCAGTGCCTTCTCACCACAATGCTGAGAGCACAACTCTGCCAGTGATCTGTCCCAGATGCTGATGTACTTCCCGTTTCGATCCTCTGCGTCGTACTCCGTCACATTCAAGCCCAGCCGCTCCCCTAGCTGGTACAACTCCGCGTGTGTCTGGATCTCCCAGAGATTCGTACAGAACTGAACGGCCATGGGGGTGCCGGCCTTCGTGCGAAGGACGAGCCCTTCGGACAAGTAGTACCCCAGCAGTCGCGCCTGATCAGCTGTGAACCTGATGTTGGTCTTGTAATTGGGAACCGGGATCGCCAGATAATCCCCTTCACACGCCTCATCGGTACGGACCCACTCGAACTGGTACTGGGGAGAGGTAGAACACCCCGCGCAGCCCATCTTGGAGTGGCTGCTGTCCGGAGTGCAGACGTGCTGCTTCCGGCCCCTGTTCACAGTCTTGGGGGACGGGCGGCACTCCATCTGTTCTTGGCGAATGAGCCACAAAGGGTGTTCCCCGGTCAGCACCAGGGCGTCACGATGTCCATACGCCTTGACGTGATAGATCGACCCCTTGTGTGGACGAGCCATCACAGACGTGACCCGACGGGGCCTGCCCTTATGGGTAAGGACGCTATCCCCCTCTTTGATCGTCTCGATGGGGACTCGACGTCCATCGGCACGGAAGACAGGACTCCCCTCTGGGAGGCAGCCCATCGATACGTCTGGGAACATCCCGTGATCAATCTTGTCACAGACATCCTGCGCGCCAAACCTTGCGGCTAGATCTCGATCGATCCTAACCACCAGCTCGACACGTTTCATTCCGTCATGCCAGACCGAGAGCTCCACACGTCCGAAGGACCGGCTTGGGTCCTTGTTGACGTGGTGCTTGTAGGGATGGGCCTGGTAGAAGGTCTCGTAGCCATACACTGGACCAGTATGGATCAATGAGCCTTCTGGGAAGTAGTCCCCGTTGATATTCGAACCCCAGTACTCTCCAGCGCCCAGGGCATTGACGAGCACGTAGATCTTATTCGGGTTGGGCTTCAGGTTCTGGAGATACCGCTGCACCTCGGGTAGGAGAGGAGCGCCACGCTTCTCCATATCGAAGAACGCAGCGGCCTTCTCCATGTCCCCCGGATGGAAGACCTCGACGAGACGCTCACCCTGCTCACTGCGAGCGTGGAATTGGCAAACCTTGACGATCATGGGTTAGTTTGGCCTGCTACCCCGGCGGCGGCGGCCGACATGCGGTTCCATTCGGCTGGATCGTATACGTTCTGCTTTGCGCTAATTGTTCCAGAGCGCCCTGGGAGATTACGTCGAGTTTCGATATGTCCTACTAGCTGCGGTGGGAGCTCGTGTTTCTGTTGCGGAGGCATTATACGGCCCACACCGCCCAGGAGATCGAGAATTGGATGTCTCTTCCCAGCCCCGGCCACACCCTTCTCTGTATCCGCAAGCATCTTAGCCGTACTTGGAGCTACGGCTGGACCTCCTTCGGGTCCGAAGCGGATTGAGTCTCGTACGAATGAGCCAGCCAGAAGAGGATCTTTGGCCATCGTGGGAGAGAGGCGACGCAGAGAGTTGTAGAGCATCTGGACGTGCCGGGCGTCTTCCTTCTGAAGCGATGGGTTCTCCTCAACCATCCTCTGGAAGTCCCGAGCCTTACCAAAATGCTCTCTGATCGCTCCCACGCCCTTGCTGATCCCTAGCCCAGTACCCGCTATCGCAGCGGCGGCAAGGGGAGCCTGAAAGAGCTGCGCAGCAGTCGAGGCGGAACCTCCCTGTCCCGGGCCATGACCAACCAGAGCCCTGCCGAAGTCACCAAGCCAGTTCGCTTGCTTCTGTAGCTCGAGGAACTCTTCGACTGGGTTCATCGCTAGTATCCCTGCTGAGCCAGCTGCTTCTCATACTGGCGCTGCCTGTGATTCGCGATTGCCTGCTGCACTGGGCGGGACTCGTAGACCTTCTTCCCTCCATAGGCGAGAGCCGCTACAGGGGCCAGAGAAGCGGCAGTACCCAAGAGTGGGTGACCCATCGCTGTCAGTTCCGCTCCAGTTGTCTTCGCGCCCTTGGAGACTGCACCGTAGAGCTTTTTCACCCCGCCCAGAACGCCCCCCTCCCCGATCTTCTCAAAGATCTGAGAGTTGCGAAGAATCCAGAACGCCGCAGCTAGTTTGCGCTCCATTACAGACTCCTCAGTTGCGCGTTCACATCCTGGAGCTGCTCCTTCACGATATCCAGCGCGTGCTCCAGCTTGCGGTGCTCCGTGGCGACTTTCGTGAAGGCGATGAATCGATCTACGATCGGATGTGCTGGGTTCGGGGAGCTTCCACTGGCGACCTTCACTAGTGACTTCTCCTGGTCACGCACCCCCATCGTATCGGTCTCAGCCAGATGGCTCCGGACTAGATCCATGGCCTCCTTCGTCAAGGAGGTACGCGGGGAGAAGGCAGACCAAGCAGAGACCACGTCCCCCAGGGACGCACCGTTCATGATCTCTTGTCGGGTAGCTTCGCAGAGGTCCTTCTTCACGTCCCCCAGCAGTACGCCTGAAGAAGCGTACTTGCTCATGATGTCGTCGTGGACTCCTTCCAGACGAATCTTGAGATCTGCGACCTCTTCCCCACGATCGGCACGAGCTGCGTGATCGATGGAAGCTACCTTGGACAGACCACCGTCAACCCCGAAGGCTTCTGCCAGAAGAGCATCCGAAGCATGGGATTTGTAGCTAGTGGTGGGCGGGGCGTACCCGGCTGTCTTGACCTGATGAACAGCGGGAGCAGACCCATCGTTGAGCTCCTTCAGGATGTAGGACGGGTCGGCGGGCCCATTGTCGAAGGTGATGTTACGCATCTCCCCGGCCTTCTCAAACTCCCGGAGGTAGGCCGAGGTGTTGGCGAACTCGCAGACCCGCTTCACCTGCTCAGGGGCCAGCTTGGCGGTCTTGAGGATTTCCACGACCGCATCGTTCAGGGTGTGTGAGCCTTCACCATAGAGAGCGGCTGCGCGCTTTCCCATGGATTCTAGCTGTTCGGGGTCAACATGCTTTGCGGCCCGCTGCTGGGCCAGTCCAAGGGGAATCGCGCCCTGATCGCTCATGCTCTCACCTTTGGTCAATCATAGATTCGCTGTAGCAGCACTGTCAACACAAGGACTTGTGATACCAGCACCCAGTGCATAGTATAGATATCATACGCCAGGCGGCAATGGGAAGCATATGGAGAAAGACTTTGAGATCAGAAAGCTGGAAGCCCGTATCTCCAACCTTGAGTCCCAGGTCACCTTTCTCCTACGTGTAGCTGGGCTGGAGCTGTCCAAGCTGCGAACGGCCCCAGATGAAGAGCTGCTCAAGTACTACCGGGATGCGACCCAACTCCTCGGTCTTGAAGCACGTCAGTTTGCGCCTGAGGTATGTGAACTCTGGGCGGAGCTCTTCTGCCAGCTTTCTGAATTCGAGTTTGTCCGGCTCCAGGAGATTGTCGACTACGAGCACACCTGGGAGCCCTTCTACAACTTGGTCATCCGCATGATGACCGCCGTGAGGCGCGCAAAGGGATTCATGCGCAACGGCACTCTGAAGCAACTCTACGCCTACCTGGAAAAGGGCCGAAAGAGCCTTCGTGACTCTGCCGTGATAATGATCAAAAAATCTGACAGACCCCAGGAACTGCCACAAGTGGCGCAGACGCTCTTAAAAGACAACCTGATCGCAGTCTAGGTACCCCTGCCCATACCAGTGTCCTTGATCGCCTGGATGATATCGGGGCGCGGATGCTGGATCATCGAAGCGAGCAAACAGTAGAGGATGGCGTGAAACGTATCGTCTGTCTTTCCCGGCGCATGCTTGAACTCCTCCATCCTCAGGCGATTGTTGTACTCACTAAAGATGTTGAGCACGTCTTGGCCGTGAGGTTCCCTGAAGTCATCCCAGCAAGGTAGATCGATCAGCTTCTTCTTGAGAGCGGAGAACATGTCACTCATCACTTCGGAGCGTTGGCACATGTACCGCTGGAGATTGGGCTCCCAGTAGATCTTTTTCTTCTGCCTGGGGTTGTACTGGTACTTGATGACCTTGTTTGCCCCGAACCTCTGGATGAGGGTCTTGTTGTTGTGGAAGCCACCGCCGTAGTCACAGCCAATGACCTGTACCTGTAACTGCGTGATCATTTGGGAGATGAGGTCCAGCTGCCGATCTGGCTCGAGGTCGGGTCCGGTAAACCGATGAACGTAGAAGATGGAAAAGTTGGTCGATCCAAAGTACCCACCGAGAGCGATCACTGTGTACGACCGCTCTCCCGTGCCCCAATCTATGCCAGCGTAGATGGGTCGGCCTTGTGCCAGGCGGCGGAAGTTCTCGATGTCAGTGAGACGAATGTGTGGTCGGCAGCAAGCCTCAAGCTGAGCCTTCGTGATGGGCCGATTCCCGGAGTCGTAGGATAGCCCGAGCTTCTCGTTCATAAACTGAGCGCGAGGGTAGTGCTCCTGTGCTTCCAAGATTTCTACCCAGTCCACCCAGGGGACCATGATTTGGGGGATGCGATAGCCCTCGAAGGTTACCTTCTCTACATTGTTCTCCGACCTGGGATTCATCGAGGCCCATCGAGCCATCGGATGAGCTGCGCTGATGGGTTCCTTACACTGGTCGCAGATCAATCCTTTCTTACCGATGTTCTTCTCCCCCAAGATGTTCCAGTGCCAAGACGAGGGATTGTTTGGCGTGCCGTGCCTATCACACGGAACTACCCACTCATTCTGAGTGGAGAACTCCTGCCAGTAGTGCTCGAGCGTGTTGTCCTCAGACTTTGGGGTGCCCGAGTATATGAAGAGCTTGTAGTGAGAGTGGAAGGCGCACTGCTCGATGATCGGGATGTTGTCTACGAGAATGTCCTGTAGCTCGTCGATGCAGATCAGATCTGCTGGGATACCACGAACTCGGTCAGCCGTGAGGTACGCATAGCGGAGTCTGATCTGTGAGAAGTTGATGAACTTCTTGAAGAACACCGCCTGGTTGATCTTGGTAGTGGTGTACGCCTTCAAGAGTGGCGAGCTCTCGATGACGTCCTTGATACGGTCTACCGAGAATACCTTGGCTTGTTCAGCAGAGGGAGCAACGAAGAGGGATCGGAAGTTGTTGGTCAGGGCGGAATAGCAGAGCAGCCTGTTTCCCAAGGTGGTCGACTTCTCAACCTGACGTCCGCACTTCAGTAGTACCTTGTCCGCACTGGTGTCGTAGATCCGCCGGAGGTAGTCACGCCCCTCGAACTTGAAGTCTGCGATCCTCCCCGCCTCGGGGATACGGATCGAAGTCTCAGCGAATTGGGATGGCTTGATGTCATATATGAACTTGGATGCATCCAGGCCCATCAGATCTTCGATGGTTGGATCTTCCGGCTCGGAGTCAAACCCGTAGTCTGTGGGGTTGCCCTCCTCATCGTAGTCGAACCAGGGTTCAGAGTTTCCCCGGTCGATGGACCAAGAGAGGGGGATGAGCTTCGCTTCTTTGAGTATGGCCGCTTCTGCCAGGCTGATGACTGCCACTGAAACCCCGCTCACTCAAAGGTATAAGAGTACAGAGTCCCGTCAACTGGCTACAGAACGTGGACTCATTGCCGGCGCGTCCGTAGTCGCTCCCAATCTCCTCGCCCAGCTAGAGAGATCTGCGGACACTACTGTGTGCCGGCCATGGTAGCGCCCACAGATCTCTCGAGAGCGGTGTGTCGTCCGGCGAAAGCCGGACCTCACTTAGCTCTGAAGCTGATCTGCTAGCCTCTTGATGGGCTGGGCGTATTGATCGGCCGTCCACTTCGTCGGAGTCTCGAGCGCGGGCATGGCCACAGACCAGCTGTCCACCTCGAGGTAGTAGTCGATCTTGAAGGTCTGGTATCGGAAGCAGTCCTTGATGACGCGCTCCAGTAGATCCTTGAAGGCTGGTGGCCAGGGATGCTTCTCAAGAGCCTCATTGGCCTCAGCAGAGATCCGCTGCTGCTCGCTCTGAATGATGCCTGGGGCAGCCATGTCCCGGGTGACGTCCATCCTCTTCTGAGCATCATCAAAGATCTGCTTCCGATCTCTCATGTAGAAGTGGTAGAGAAGAAGCCCGTCCTTCTCTACCCAAGCTCCGATGATGCTCTTGCACTCCACCCAGTTCAGCTCGGGGACACCCTTCTGGACTGCCCCCGCCATGTTCTCTTCAGAGTTCGGCATCGCGGGCAGTCCACGCTGCTGCCACTCCTCGTCACTCATCCAGAACGGCTTCTTCTTTGCCACTGTCTCAACCATCGTCGTCCTCCACGACTCGTGTGTTGGCCAGCTCCTCACCCCTGCCGGTACCTGCACCAGAGAAGCTATAGTTCGGACCTGCGACGGCCTCGATCGACTCTGTAGGCTCAGAGTCCTTCCGCAGGCGGAACTTGTCGAACGCAGAGAGCACATCCTTCAGAGCAACATCGCTCTGGCGCATCTCATTCTCTGCATCCTTGATCACGTCCATGTAGTTCTTCATCATCTTCGAGTGCGCCAAGGTCGCAGGCTGTCTCTCGACCTCGAGCACCTTCAAGAAGGCGATGTCCCTCATCCTGCGAGCCACGATGCCCGTGTTGAGTGTGGAGGGAGGCCCACTCAACCCTAGTACCCAAGGCACCAGAGCCTGGGCCACGTCAGGGCTAACTCTGAGGACGGCAGTACTGTTCGCTGCGTTCGGCCTGACCTCTAGATACTCCACCCACTCGTGCATTGGGAGGAGCTTCTTGTTCCAGAAGTAATGCCCGAATGCTTGCACTCCCTCTACCGTAAGAGCCACGGCGTGGTGCTTGTTGAGCCGCGTCACCACCTCTTCCACACGGAGAGGGGAGAGCAGGAGCTGTTCAACGTCCGCTCGCAACTGCGGAGCGGACAAGATCTCGTACGCCTCCTTCACATGGGGAGTGGGGTACCAGAGATCGTAGATGCCCTGCTTCTTGAGGTAGTCCTTGGTGGGCCCATCCTTTTGTGCTGGCTCCCAGGGATCTGGGAAGGGCTCCATCTGAAGCTGAAGACGCCGTATGTATTCAGCGGTCAAGCCCTCTAGGCGGAAGTCCTCGAGCATCCGCAGAATGGTATTGGGCTCATGATCGCGTTGCGAGATGAGGAACCTGATAAAGAACTCGCTTGGCGAGTGCACAATCATGACTACGCCTGTGACGTCGTGCCCAGAGTCTTCAGCCCCGCGACTACCTTGTCGAGATGAACCAGGGACTTCTGAAGTGCCCCTTGATCTACCGAGCCCAGCCCCAGGCGGGAAGCCAGGAGAAGCTCGGACAGCTTCTGGATGGTGCATTCGATCTCCGGGATGTAGCTGGCGAAGATCGAAAGATTCTCCGGATTGAGGAACCCCACCGACAAGATCTTGTCCACCGCAGTTGGATCTTCGAGTGGTGTGGCTTCCTTCAGTAGGTCTACACGCAGGTCTGGCAGATTGGACAGTACCTTCTTCGCTGCGGTCTTGGCAGCAGCATACTTCTCACGAAGCGTGTGGATAGGCTTGGCGTTGAACCACGTCTCGTACTGACCCTGCTTTCGCAGGTTGACGAAGGCAGTCTTGATCTGCTCTGGATTTTGACCGAGGATGGAAGCGAGGAACACAGCGTCATCCAGGCCTAGGAACTGCGTCGGCATCACACTCGCCAGCTTGTCGATTTCCGAGCCCTCGAACTTGAAGCATGTCCCGTCCGAGAACACACGAACAGCGGTCTTCTGCATCTTTGCCATGGCGTCCTGAAGATAATCCTCCGGGCTGGCAGCAAGCTCGGTGATGTTCTCGAGAGGCATGAACCCACAATCCATCGGGATACCGAAGTGACTCTCCCCAATGGGGCTGACTTCCTGAAGACCCTCCACCTTACTGATCTGAAGATGTTCCCCCATCACTGTCTCGCACATGTACGCGAGCCCTTCGGGTGTTTCCATCTCCGACTTCACTAGCGTAGGTACGAAGGCCACGGAGCCGCTGTCGGACGAGTAGTAGAAGCACCCATTCCCCTGCGGTGGGACATCGATCACGTCCGTCTGCTTCGCTACTGGCACCCCGGCGATGGCTTCCTGCATCGCACCCTCACTGCCGTTCGAGAACACGGCCAGCGGGAGAACCTCCCCTGTGAAGGCCATGACGTGCGGGAATACCCAACCGACCAACTCACGGTTGTCGTTCAGGGCCTTGACCTTGTAGATGCCGAAGGCATCGGCGACCTTGATCTCGATGTCGGTGAGGGTATCCTTCATGGCAGGCTGAGAGTTGATGGTGGTCGTGCCGTCTGCCTCGACCTTGCTTACTAGATCTCCACCCAGCGCACCCGTTGCCTCCGGTCGGGACATCGTCTCCTCGGTCGGCGCTAGAGCGTCCGGGTTGGCCTTCTTCACGAGGAACCCGCCATCTACCTTGCTCACCTGGATGACCGTGGGCTGGATGGCCTCAGCCACCTTCCGAAGGTAGGACTCCGGCGTGGATGCTTCCACCCCCGCAAGCTTGGCCATGAAGGGAACCATGGCTTCGTTCGCGAACACCGCCGTTCGTAGAGACACATCGTGGTTGAGCTGGCTGGTGAGCTGCTCGACGTGCGCCTTCTTGATCGTGGGGAGGATGGCGTCCATCAGAAGCTCGGGCTTGGCCGACGATGCTTTCTCCACCCCACCCCCGCCGCTCGCTCCCACATCCGCGATCATTGGACCTCTGGCTCCACCGTACTGGCGGGTCGGTGGGTACAGCTGCTCGACCATGGAGAGATCTCCAGGGCGCTTGCGGATGGAGTCGAAGAGCGCAGGACGAAACAGTGCGGTCCTCACCCTCTCCTCCGTGAGCGGCTCGACGGAGCCGTTGCAGAGGAACAGGTCCATGGGGGCAAGCCTGCCATCCCGGATGATGGTGGGGACAATGATCTTCTGCCGACCCAGCATCTCCGGTGGCGTGGAATCATCCCGTGGATTGATGGCGAGTTTGTTCGTGAGCTCGACCCTGCCCATGGCATACCGGCGATCTGGATCTACCGTATCCAGCACCACCTTCGGAGCATAGTCACTCGTGAAGGGGGCCTGCTTGAAAAGCTGGTCCAAGATCTGTTGGGGCCACTGGTTGGGATCTTCCCCCATGAGGGCCTCTTGCCCTAGCTTCACAAACGTCAGCTTCTTGTCGAGAAAGAGGTCCATCATCATCTCCTAGAGAACCTTTATGGACTTACTGATCAAGTCCTTGGTGCCTGCTGCCTGTACTGGAGGCAGTGTTGGTATCGTACCACCACCTGGGTCAGGCATTGCTTTTACCATGTGCGTGTGGCCAGCCAGCCATGCTGCCAATTTTAGCCCAAGTACGGCTGGCTCGGAAGCACCTGCCCCACCAAGTAGTAATTGGGGGGCAGAGATCACTTTGGATGTGGACCAAGTCTCTTGGCTCACAGATCCCTGCTCCTTACTCACTCCACCAATCTTAATATCCGAATCACCCGTGATGTTGGTGGTGTCGCTACCCTGAATCTTCGTCGTGCGAGAACCAGAAATTGTAGTCGTGAGGCTGCCCTTGATCTCTTCCGTCCGGTCCTTGGCCTGCATAACGTAGGAGTTGCCGGCCTTGTCCAGCCGGACTACGTAGACAGGGGTCCCCTCTACCTCACCTGTGTCAGGCTTGATTTTCTGGGGTGCTATCACCAGCTCAATGAAGGTCTTGTCGCCACCTGGTGGCTTCTCGGCCTCTTCTAGAGAGCCGATGCTGAGCTTGATTGATGCCTTCTTGTCTTGAGCGAACTCACGTGTCGTAAGTACGAACTCGGTCGGGGCGTTCCCTTCTGGATCATTCTCCTGCCGCTGGACTGACCAGTTCAGACTGCCCGCTGCGGTGTTGAGCTCGTAGTTCTCACTGAAGTCCCGGATGTAGTTCAGGAGAGGAATGTAGGCCCGCTGGCAGATGTTGGTGGCGCCAATCTGAAGTACACCACCCCGCCGCAGGATGACAAAGTTCTCATCCCGACCCTGCCAGTACATGTCTCCAGGGTTCAGGATGGGCCTGCCACCACGGAAGCTGGCATTTGTAGGGTTGGTGGTCTCCGCAGGCTCCGTCGATCCCCCAGACGAAGTGGTCTGTCCAGGGGTGATATCCGTGGAAGTCTCCACGCCAGGGTCGGTCAGCTTTTCGTCAAGGTATTTATCAACCCCGGCCCCCTCGAGCTCTGGCCCACCAAGAAATCCTATGACGAAGGGGGAATCTTGATCAGAAGGGAAGCATACGCAACAGATCGCCCCCACTTCAGGCACGCAGGTGAAACCCTCCCCGTTGTTGTAGTGGAAGTAGGGGGCCATCACCTGGAGGTCTGTGATCTGTTTGCCACTGTACTGAGAGACCCAGTCCACCGTCATGTTGCGAACGTTGACGTTGGCGATCACGCCCGTCTCAATAACGGCGGCACCTGTGCCACGTGTGGCCTTGGAATTGGAGAAGGTATCTGCCAACCTAGATCCCCGGTAGTGTCTGACCACTGATGTTGGAAACCTGCTGCGACACATCCGGGCGTAGCGGACCTTCAAAAGCACTAAGCCCCTTGGTACCCTTGGCTAGGTTGGCGGCTCGGCGCTGGAGGAGAGCCCCTCCTGCTACACCAGTGGCCCCGCCTACCACTCCGCCCTTCACAGCTCCACTCAGGCGATGGCCCGGTCCACCAGCAGCAGCCCCAGCAACCACGCCGGGAACAGCACCGACGGCGAAGCGCTTGGCGTGCGTACCCAGGGTGGAGCCAAGGACGTTCTTGCTCCCCCAGCCACTCAGGGTCTTCCCAAGCCCGCCCCAGTCCACACCGATCTTCTCAAGCTCATCCAAGAACGCCGCTTCCATCATTGCTACCTTATCCATGTCAGTACCTCTGCTGTTGCTGTGGTTGCTGCCCACCCAACAATTTGTGTCCGGCGTAAAGACCACCACCAGCAATCGCTGCTGGCTTGGCTACCATTCTGCCAACGCCGCCGACTCTGGCGCCGAGGGCGAAAGCGCCGAGTCCTTTCTCTTTCGCGCCGAGGCTGTTCGCTATGTTACCGCTTTCTTTCCAGACATTGGGGGCACTCTTCAAGGCAGTACCCATGCCCATTCCTGTACGCTTCATGCTGCTACCGGCAGCCCCCCAACCCTTAGCTAGCCCTCCCAAAAAACCGGGGAGAGCAATCTTCTCCAGCTCGTCTAGAAAAGCAGTCTCCGTGATCACGTTCACGTCAGTACTCCCAGTGCTTGGGGCCCTTGCCAAACTCCGCCCCGTACACAACAGGTGGGATTGGATGCTTGCCGTGCATCTTCGATGTCCATCCCTCTTGCGCCGCCTCGGTGACAGTCTTCGTGATGTTCTGGTGATTCATTCTGGCGATCCAATCCTCCTGCATGTCAAGAGGAAGGACGTTGACACCACGGAGCACAGGCTGGTGTAGCACAGGCTTACCCGTCTTGGGCATCTGCCTGTTGATGTTCGCGACCAGAGATGTCGGGGCAAAGTCTCCGCGAATGAACCCACCATGACTGCCAGGGTCATCGATCTTGGTGAGGTTCGTCAACGCTTTTACCACAACCTCCGTGTTCCTACGGCGGATACCGTGCGCTCCATAGATCTTGTGCAGTTCCCCCGCTAGGTACCCCTGCACCGGCTCGATACCTGTAAGAGGTAGCATCTCGTGGGGATTGATCGGACCACCAGAGATCGGGGCCCCCTTCTTCACCTCAGTCCCACGCTTGAGTATCTCCCCTTCAATGGCGGGGATACCGCGACTCTGTGGGACGTAGTGCCTCTGCCCCCCAATGTAGACACTGTGCCCTCCAGCTGGGTCCTTCTCTACCTTCTCCACTCGCCCGCTCATGGTACTTAGCGTAGCAGATCCAGGCAGCGTCTTCGGGAAGAGAAGTAGGTTCTGCACCCGCTCAAACTCATCCACGAGACCTTCCTTGGATGCAGCAGTGCCCCCCGTGTGAAACGCTTTCATCGCAAGCTGTGTGGCGCGCTCCCCCAATGCTTGTCCCGCCATCACTCCTACGTTGGTGCCTGCCTCCGGATGCCTGCCATCTTCTGTCAAACCGAAACACTTCTTGCAGATCCCAGGACCATGCTGGCAACGAAGAGGTGAGCGGACCATAACCCTCCCCACCTTGTTGTTGCGAAGCGTGCTCCGGATATCTGGCGTGACTAGGGTCCCGGCTGGGATGATCTTTTTGCCTACCTTCACGTCCGCAGCAAGATGCCTGTCTAAAATGTCCTTCTCATCCACATGCAGCGCGATGCCCTTCGTGGTACCACAGTCATCATCGACGATGATGTTGTCCATCACCGAGTTCATGACCTGCTTGGAGATATACCCAGGCTTCTGAACCTGCTGCACCTTCTGAATGATCCCTTTGCGTGCCCCAGACATGGAGGTCCAGTAGTCAGCGATGTCCAACCCCTCCGAGTAGGACTTCGTGACAGGGTGCGGGATGGTCTCGCCCTTGGCATTGGCGATCAACATCGGGGCAACTTTGATCTGTCGGAGAGCATCGTCTCCAGGCTTGATGCCAGCCCTGGACATGACGAACAGGTTGCTTCGGGAATCGGGGAGTGCCTTGAGTTGCTTCTGCAACTCCTGGGTTGCCTTGCCATAGATCTGTATGGCTTTGGCGTCACGTTCATGAGGAGTCTTGGCTTTGATCTGTGCTACCTCCGCATGGGCCTTGTCCAAGACTAAATCCCTCAGTTCCCTCTCGGGCTTCGTGTCCTCCATTCCAATGCTGAAAGCGGACTGGGTGGACCATCGGTTCCCAAGGTCCTTCAGCTTGTTCACGACGATGCCGTAGTCATTCCGGTGGTCTTTGGCTAGCTGCTCGAGTAGACGGCCTTGCCCACCTCCGTCTAGCGGCTCCTTGCCCTTGAGGAAGTCCGCTCGCATGGCTTCCGGCAATGCTGCGGAGAGTAGAAACCTACCAGCAGTGGAAGAGAAGGCGCCCACCTTCACCTGATCGTTGTGTTTCAGGCTACCTTTGAGAAGCGCCTCTTCCATTTCAGGTACTGTCTTGAATGATTTGCCTGTCTTCGTGCCGACAGTGGTCAGGCCGTAAAGTCCGAGCTGTGACTCGTGGGTGGGTCGGTACATCAGATCGCCCGTTGATGGGCTATACAGATTGCGTGAAGGAAGCATCTTGTACGCTTCACTTACCGCGTCTGTTCCTACTGGGACGAAGGCAGACATGGCATCCCCGTCGAAGTCCGCATTGAATCCGGACGTGACGAGGGGATGGATCTGGACGGCCTTTCCCGCTACGATCCTGGGCTTGAACGCCTGGATACCATACTTGTGAAGTACGGGGTCTCGCTTCAAGAGCACAGGGCGAGCTTCCATCACCCGCTCGAGCGCCCTGGATACCAGTGGGCCGCCTTCTTTGATCTGCTTCTGCGCTTCGAGTGGGCTCACCCCGGTGAGTCCCCTGATCTCCCGGATGACGAAGGGCTTGTAGATCTCCATCGCCGCCGACCTTGGGAGCCCTACCTCGTCCAGTCCCATCCCCGGCTCGGGGATAATGGTGGAGCGCATGGAGAGATCTTGCTTCCGCTGAGTCAGCTTCTTCTGGAAGTATCCCTCCTTCGGGCTTCCAACTTTCTGACCCGTCCCCTTTCCTCCCTCACGCTCCGGTCGATGCCCCTGGATGATGTCCAACACGCCACGTGCTTCTCGATTGGCGTGGCCACCCAGTCCAGTCAATGAGCGCATCCCATCGTAGATGTCAGCACGAATCTCGTGCAGCTCGCTCTGTGGAAGTAGGGGAGATGCACCCTCCAGCCTACTGGCTGACAGACCAATGCCTTTGTACATATGGTTCAGGTCGTCGTAATTGATCTCCCCGTCTGGCCGTTGTGACAGAGGACGCATGATGGGCGGTATGACCGGGATGTACTTGGTCATGTACGCCTCATGAGGAGTCAACCCTGCGTTCTGTAGCGCCGATAGGTATCGAACCTTCTTGCTGGCTTGATCTAGGCGGTTGCCCTTGAGGTTGGGATTATCCAACGCCTTCTTGGCTGCCTCGAGCTGCTTAGGTACATCGATGCCTTGGAGGAGTCGAGAGAACGCCTTACCTGCGGTTAGGTGACGCTCTGTATCATTCGTCAGGGTCCCCTTGGTTGGATCTACGGCCAATCTTCCAGCGATGATGTCGTCGTACTGCTTGCCCGTGACACCCACAAGCGATTGGATCGCACGTTCGAAGAGCGGATTCGGCAACGCCTCCGGCAACGTTAGATGCGCCCACTTCGTCCCGTCATGTCCCCCCGTCACATGAGGGTCGAACAGTCCGCCCTTCTCCTCCTTCAGGTCTTTGGCCCGGACCATCTTCCCGGCGTCCTTGATGGCACCATTGCTCATCTCCAAGATCTGTTTATCCGTGAATGGGATGAGCTGAAGATTGTTCCCGTCCTTCTTGGCGTTCAGCCCGAGGACATTCAGGTACGCGATGAACTTGTTGTACGCGAACGTAGGACGCGGAGCAGGCAGTGGCTCGCCAGCCTGTAGGGCGGCCCAGAACTCATCACTCTGGGCTGCATCACTCTTGATCGTCTGCATCTCGCGCAGGTTCGCCTTCGCTCCATGTGCAAGCATGGAGTAAAGCCCCAGCTGACCAAGTGCTTGGGCACCATGAGGTCCGCCGCCCTTGGGTACGAGGTTCCGATCGTAGGTGTACCCGGAACCGCCAGCTCTGGAGACGAGCTTCTTCTCCACCTGGTGCTTGAGCTTGATGATGTGTTGCGGCCCAACCAGGATTGAGCCGAGCTCTTGTCCTGTGGTGGGGTCTACCACGACCTCCTTGTCTGAGATCCCATGCTTCTTCAGGTCTGCGGTGACCACGGCGTGGAGGTCCGTGTTGGGGGTGAAGTTCTTGATGTAGTACGTTGAGCCTGTCTTCTCCGCGATCTTTCCAGCCGCAGTCTCCAGCACCTGACCCAGGTTCACTCGACCAGGTATGCCAGTGGGGTTCATCAGTACGTGAACGGGTCTTCCATCCTTGGTGGCGGGCATCTCAAGATCTGGAATGATCTTGGTGATGATGCCCTTGTTGCCGTGCCTGCCAGCCAGCTTGTCACCGATCTCAGCGGGCTCGAGCGTCTTGATGTGGACCATCGCCTCCTTACCTCTACGTATGACCTCCGTGACGACCCCCGGATAGTCAGACTCCCACTTCACACTGGAGTCGAGGTAAGGCTTCACCAAGGACTTGTGAAGACGGGCAAGCTCCTTGTCCTCCATCCGCTCCTGCCGCTTGCGCAGCGCAGCGATCAGAGTATCTCCGGGGAGTACCACCTCACCGGGCTTGATGACGCCTCCGTCATCTAGCTTCCGGACCTGCTCCCGAGTCATAGCCTGAGGAACATAGGAGCGGAACTTCTCAGTGTCCAGAATGTGGGTCTTGGGATCTATCGTAAGCGATGCTCTATGCAGGTGCTCGCTGGACAGGTCTTTCGCCGCCGATTCACTGATGACGACTCCGTCCTCGTAGTTGTACCCCTTGTAGGGCATGTACCCGACGCGGAGGTTCGTCCCCAACGCAAGGACTCCCCCCTTGGTGAAGTTGGTATCAGCCAGCGGCTGGCCCTTCTTCACCTTGTCCCCCACCTTCACGAGCGGGGTGGAATGCAAGAACGCCTTGTCTGCATTCAGAGGGAAGTTGTCGTAGATCTGTTGCTCGATCAGCTTTCCTCCAGCCGTCTTGATGGTGATGCCGTCTGGCTTGATCTTTACAACCTCTCCATCATGCCGGGAGTCATGTCCCGCGAAGGTGCCGACGATGCGATCGAAGGAAGACTTCCCGGCCAGGCTCTGCACTAGCGGTTGCTGTCGAGCGGCAAGAGGAATGGCCTGCTCCATATGCCTACCGGCCATCGTGCTTCGGTTCGGGTGATCAGCAGGCATGAATGGGATCAGATTGGATGCGATCGAGAACATCTGAAGGGGGTCCTTCATGATGTACTGCGCGTCCTTCAGAGAGCCTTGGACGATCTCATTACCCACCCCACTGATCTTGACACTCTTCCCTGTGGGTACTGGCTTGCTCCCTTTCCACTCTACCTGGTCCGGCAGTACGAATCTGGTAGTCATCGCCTGCTCAGGATTCAGGCTTTCCATCTTCCCAGTCTTGATGTTGTGCATGCGGATCAGTACGTCATGACCCTGCTTCTTCACACCAAGAGGAAGACGAAGAGTGACACCCGTGGACTGACCTTCAGGTGTGTGGATAGGGTCAAGGAACCCGAGGTGGGATGGATCAACTAGCTTGGCTTCCTCTGAGATCTTATGTGCGCTCTTGACGCCGCCCTCCCCGGTGATGGTGGTCTTGAACTGACCAGAGATCATTTCTAGCGGGTTGGTCTGCTCTGGGATGTTGGCCAGCGTGGTGCGGTACATCGTGCGTACTGGCTTCTGGAAGATGTCGGGGCCCACCACCTCCCGTACCTTGGTCTTTCGATCTAAGTTGTTCTGGATCTTACGCATGATGTCCCGGCTGTGTTGTTGGATGCGCTCGGACATGAAGTCCTCAGTCGAGTGCAGCTCCTTGAACATCAGCGAGTCTCGTGAGTCTGGCTGAGCCTTTCCTTGAGAGATGTGAAGCAGCTTGGTGGCAGCATCCATGAGCGCTGGAGCGGTGACAGACTTGTATTCCTTGCCCAGCGTGATGCGTGTTGTTGCGGGCAGTAGAGCCGTACCTGCGAGCGTCTCGTGTAGATGCAGACGTGCTTGATCTACGCTATCAGCCTTCTTTCCTGTGGCCGCTTTGTAGAACTTCAGCAAGGCCTGGTCGGAAGTGTGTGGGTTAGCTCCCGCGATATCCTTGCCCCACCTGGACTCGATCTCGTCCTGTCCAACACCAAGCTCCCGCAACAGTGGGCGCAATGGAATGTTGGATGTTCCGTACTCCATCGTGAACTGACGTGACTGGGGATCGAATCCGAGATTGAAACCACGACCCTTGGCCAAGTTGAACTGAGACTGGAGCTCCCCATTGTCCTTTACTCTAGCGTACACCCCAGACTTCAGTCGCCACTGGTTATCGATCTGATACTCTTGCCCGTCCACAATGTGGGAGTAGCGACGAGTGTACTTTGGCAGGCTCATCAGCTTCAGCTTCTGCTGATCAACTACCTTGCCTGTCACGTTGTCCTTAAGCGCGACCGTAGCTTCCACGGGCACGGCCCAGGTGCGGCCATTGACCTTCGCATCTTTCTGAGATCGAATGTCGTCAATGTGGAGATCGTCGACGACGTTGACATTCTTCAATTCGAGGGTGTGCTTCTTCCCAACGATGGGGAAGAGGCCATCGACTGTTTTAGTCACCCTTTCCTTGAGGAGCTCGAACCCCTCTTCGGGTGAAAGACGAGCCATGTGGCCGACTCCTATGTGTGCTGGTCTAAACTAGCAGATCGATGGGCACTCAAGCAACCCCGAACGTGGGTATAAGGAAGGTGGAGAAGGAACGCGTGACTAACTAACTCACAAAGGAGAGTGCAATGCCGCCTGAAGAACCCGAAGATACGGGATCGAGTCTCGAAGATCTGGAGGAGATGGTAGACGGAGAGATCGAGGACTCTGACACGGACAACAACGACGGCGACGAGGAGTAGTGCTGCTTCACATCTTCGTCTTGGCCGCGCTGGCCGTCTTCCTTGAGGAGATGGCTGCGGAGGCCTTTGCAATTCACAGAAGCCTCCAGGCTGACGGAGAAGTGGGGTCGCGAAAGCATCCCAACAATGAGTGAGACAATCTTTGTTATCAACCCGAGCTTTGTCTGCCCCTTTTGCGGAGAACGCTTTGGGGATGACGAAGAACGGGAGCTGGTCTTGATCGAATCTGGCCAGCTCAAGCCCATGAAGAGGGACCCAGACTGGCTGGTGTTTCTCTCCGACCACGACAACGAGCACGATACGAAGCTCCAGAAGGAGGCGGTGGTGGAGTACTACCACGCAGACTGTCTCATAGATCGAATGCGTGGATGTGAATGGGGTAGCAATGCTCCGCATGCGTGCGATCTGTGCGAGGGGTCTTTCCACCGCTCACGCTGGGCGTTTCGTATCCAACTGGGTAGGTACGACAAAGAAACATCCTGCTTCGTGCCTATCGAAGACGTGAACAACGAGGCAATTCTATGCCCAAATTGCCTCGCAGAAGGATTCGGAGAAGGTGATGTGGAGGAGGGAGAACTCCTCTTGGGCATAGCAAGGTGATGTGATGAAAGAAGGTGCTGGCTTCGTCCCAGTTCCAGAAAGGGGGATTCTGACCCGAGACGACCTGGACCAGATGTGTCACTTCGAGCTGGATGAGTTTCACAACGCGTACCTATCCAGCCATGCCATCAGTAGGTCCGACGGGACAGGGCTGTATCTGGTCTCCGTGAACCCCGATGGGGTACGGAAGGCGTCGAAGGACTGGCTCTACGTCTGGCACCCACGGGCCGTAGCTCGGGCCCTTGTGGAGCGCTACGAGCTCTCCGAGGAAGAGCCCGAGGTCTCACTAAGGAAGCTCGTCCAGCTGCTCAAAAACGGCAGAGCAGCTGGACACAGATGTCTAGTCAGGCAAACAGAGGTGTATGCCCTTCGGGTAGAGAATCTCCGGAGAGAACACGATGAGTCAATGGCGGATCGACAGTTCCGCCTAGAAGAGGAGAGGATTAAGAAGGAGTGCTAGATGAGCGCAGACTCGGGTCCACGTCGTGCGGGCTTCTGCTCCGGCAGAGGACGTGCGGCGTCGGACCCAGCCTGGGTGGGGCCGTTGCCCCCGCTCATCATTAGCCCCAACACCACATCATGCAGCTCTGGGTTGTGCTGCTTGAGCTGGGCCAGAGCCTGGGGTCTTTGGAAATGATCGAGGCCACTGATCTTATCTGCGATCTTCCGCCCCATCAAAAGTAGGTCTACGTTCTGCTTCCCCACTAGATCTTCCCCCGTGGTAGAGGGAGGGACAGGCTGAACGGAGCGAAGAGTCAGCGGAGATGTGATCTCTTTCGGGGGCTCCAAAAGATCTGGCCTACGAGGAGAGGCCTGCATGTCTGGGTTCGGAGGAGGAGGCTCGCCACCCTGCTGAGCAGCCATCTGCTGCTGTTGCATGTCAGACTGTATCTGAGCTTGGAAAGCGGCCTGGTCCTTCCCCATCTCGTTCTGGAGCGCCATCTGCTCCTTCATCTGATGAGCCTGGCCCTTGCCCTGCCACTTTGCCTGGATCATGGCGGCCTCTCCCTGAATCTCTGCCTGGAGAAGCTGTTGCTTCTTCAAGACGGCTGCTCTACGAGCAGCCTCCCGCTCCATGATCGAGTCTTCCTTCTCCGCATCGTAGTCCGCGTCCGCAAGGAGACTCTCGTCCGAGATCTTGGACGCAGAGTTGAGCTGGAAGAGGTATGCCTTCCTCTGGAGATCGTCCGCCATCTTGAAGGGCTTGAAGCGCGTACGCACCGTGGCCCAACCAAGATACGCAGACGTCCTTTTGACAACCCACTTGAGCAGGGAGATGTGATCTTGGAGATAGCCCAGGAAGGTGTTCTCCAGCATCCTGAGTGCCACGTTGCTGCCAGAGTAGCTGAGCCCACCGAAGATGAGCTCAGTAGGTACGCCCATGCCAGCTACGATCTGCTCACTCCACACACGTACTTCTTGACTGAGCAGGAGTGCGCGACCGTCTCCTCCGATAGTCTGGTTCCCTATGGGGAGAGGCATGATGGGCATGTAGTTGTTGTCGGCTCTCCACCTGCGGATCTCAGAAGCGACCTGGTCCCTCCAGTCCTGGAGGTTCACCGTCGTGTATGGATCACTCGTTGCGCTGCCAGCCTGTGGGAAGAGAATGCGGAGAGGGACGATGTGCTCGAGCGCGATGGCTTCCTGTGCTTTACGCAAGATCTGAAGGTAGAAGGTGTCCTTCAGAACAGGAAGAATCATGGGTGTTCCCCAGCCTCGGTCCTTCCCGGCCAGGGTCGGGCGCTTGAAGTGGTAGATGTTCTCCTTGGAGAACACCACCGCCTTCTTCTGCTTCAGCGCCTCGATGAAGAGCTGCGGCACAGATTCCACCGTGCTCTTCTTACCCATGATGATGTCGTTCTTGAGGGTCGTGGGGATCTCATAGTAGTACTCGTAGTCCCCAGTGATCTCGTTGTACCTGATGTCCACGTCCTCCGGGTTCCACCGGAGTAGACGGATACCACGAGGTGCCTTGACGTAGTGATCGTCCACCTTGAAGGGGCCATGGTGGCCACACTTGCAGGAGGAGATGAACTGGAAGTTCTGGAAGCGGTACTCCACTTCCCTAGCTGGCTTCCGGAACTTGCAGTTCGGACACTCGAGGTACTTCACAAAGGGATAGAAGATCGAGACCAGGGCGTTGCCGTAGGTGTGGTAGTCCAGCCCGACTTCGATCTGGAATGAACGATACCGAAGGTGATCGAATAGGTAGTCTCCCCACAGCCGCTTCAGCTCTGGTCTGTCAGAGTCGAAGATGATGTCGGTGATGGGGTACTCCGACATCTTGAAGACGACGGCATTGATCAGTGGGTTGACGAGGAAGTAGTACCGGCACCACCGGAACATCATCTTCACGGTGGCCGGCATGTAGGTGTGGGCGATATCGAAGAACGGACTGGGGTACTGAAGTCCCCAATCTCCCGCCCCGCTCATCCTCCCCCGGATGGGGGAGAAGCGCATCGCACTCTGGCCTACTATTGCGTCGGCTGCCACTGGGCCTGCTCCTCATGCGGGACAACTCTACCCAAACGACGCACTCCAATATCGGCTGCTGCTCCCACCCCCTTGCCCACACTCCCGATCCCACTAGCCAAGAGACCCTGTCCAATCCAACCAGCCCCAGGAGCTAGCGCACCGCCCACCATCCCCGCCATCTGACCCAGACCCTTCTTGTACTTGTTCGGGTCCTCCTCCGAGGGCGTCTTGAGCATACCATGAGCAGCACCTGCAACACCCAGCCCCGTGAGGCCCTTGCCCCAAGCATCCATGGAGTTCCAACGGAGCTTGGCGTAGTCCAATGGGTGCGTGACCATGCCGTGTAAACCACCCGGAGCAGATGCCCAACCCTTCTCGAATAACGCCTTACTGGCTTCGTGCTGCTTCAGAAGCTTTCCCAGACCCTTAGATTGCTTTGGTGTCATGGGACCGTGCATTTCTTGAATAGGACCATGCTGACCTATCTCAGACAGACCAGACGACCCACTGCCCCGAGTCAACATAGATTGAGCTGTGGGATTAGCCGATACAATACCCACGCGCTCCGCCTTGGCTAGATCCATGGGCGCATCACCCCGCCCCTTGCCTGTGAGACCGTACAGCTCGCGCTCGTAGAAGTTGCTCGCGGCTTGACGTGCCCGCTTCCGACCCTCAGAGGTAGCCAAGATTCTACCTCCAGCCACTGCACCTCCTGCCGCCGCCCCTCTAAGTCCAGCCCCCAGAACTCCACCGCGCTGTTGATCGAGATCACCACGAACCTTGTGCTGGAGGATGTTCCCTCCAGCTCCTAGCCCCGCACCCACCAATAGCTGCCGTCCGTACCTTCCCGCCAATGCAGGACGTAAAATACCTGCTGTTGACGTAGCCGCCCGTCCCAGCGTGTCGAGAACTCCGGAAGTCTTCTGAAGCTCGTCAACGAACGCCAGCATCGATCGGGGAGAGATGGCTGTCATTGGAGGAGCCTCAGTTGTTCCTTGAGCTGACGTCTCCGTATCGCCAGGTAGTCAGTGGCTACCTTAAGCTTTGCTACCTGTATATCTACCACAGATTCGTGAAGAATAGGCTCCGTAGCTGACGCCCAGTAGGCATCGGAGAAAGGTGCCACCTCCTGGTACCTGCCCTGCACGGCAGCGATCAGCTTCCCACCGTCCTCTACCTTCAACTCCACGAGGAGGCGTTCGATCTCGTCCTGACAGAACGTGATTGGGCTGGGAGCGTAGAATACGCCCTCATCCATCATGCTGGCAGCAATCCAGTCCTGTACTTCCTGTGAGTACTCCTCCCCCGTGCGTACCATGTCAGCGATCTCCACCGCCGACAAGATCTGTGCGAGGGAAGGTTTCTGGAGCACATGGAAGTCAGGGATGTTGTTGTTCAGCGCCTGGGTGATCCAGCAGAACACCTCCCACTTTGTCCAGAACCACTCGTTGATGTGCAACGTACGTAGCGCCTGGATCTTGGCGCACGTGTGGTCACTGATGGACGGAACGTGGAAGTCGCTCTTGATCTCCCGCCATAGTACCTGAGCGTCCCAGACAAACCAGTCTAGGTCGTAGCGTGCGAGAAGAGCCACGTCGAACACGACGGGGTGTGTGTCGTGATGGACGAAGAGGTTCTTCTTGGTGATGGGCGCCAATCCCACCGGCTCTTTCGGGCCGGTGGTAGACGAGGTGTTGAGATTCTCTGCTGGGGCGCTGACAGTCTCGACGTGATCTGCGTTGGAGTCCGCGTCTTCGACCGCAGCCACCCCAGCAGAGATCTCTGCTGGCTGGCCCACCTTCTCGAGGAGGGCCAGTAGCTTTTCCTCGTGAGTCGGCACCTACTAGACGCCGCCAGTCGGACCAGTCGGACCCTCGATTCCAGCAGGTCCAGTCACGCCGGTATCGCCAGCAGGTCCAGTCACGCCGGTATCGCCAGCAGGTCCAGTCACGCCGGTATCGCCCGTGTCTCCAGCAGGTCCAGTCGGTCCAGCGGAGGCGGAGTAGTCCAGGATGCCAGTCAAAGGCTCTGAAGCGAGACCATCTGAGGACACCACGATGTTGACTAGATCGCCTGCCTCACGAGCAGGAGTCTCGGCGGTCAGATCTGGCACCGTCACGACGATCGAAGTATCCGTCCACTGGCTGGCCAGGTGCTTCGGCAACGCCTCTACACCCGATACCAGAACTTCGTTGCCTTCGTACAGTCCCGCACCTCCAGTGAATGGTACCGGAGTCGTCACTGGATCCATGACGCCTGTGCCACCACCAGTCGCTAGGATGACACCCGCGTAGTCCGCGTTGATCTTCGCGGCTACCGCATTGGCGTGGCTGCCCGCAGCAAGAGTGATCACGAGCAGAGACGGGGTGCTCTTGCTGGCACCACCAGTCCCACCAGTCCCACCATAGACGGCTTCCAGAGTCAGGTGAGTGTTGTCCGCGATGGACGCGACGACTCCCCAGACACTGTCGGCATCGAGCTTGATGGAGTCCCCGACCTTGAGCGCACTCAGGAACGCCGTACCAACGCCGACTACATTCTTCGAACCGTTGGTCATCGTGACGCTGGTGCCGGTCAGTACCACCTCGAAGAGCGCCTTCAAGACCGTACCTTGTACGATCTTCACACTCCAACCGGTATTACCCGGCTTCAGAACCCTGAGAGTGAGCTGCTTGGTGGACAGACCGAAGACCAGCACATCCTCGAAGGTCTGCCCCTGAAGCAGGTTCCTTCCGACGAGCTTGATGTCTCCACCGTCCGCCAGTAGCAGACCAGTCGTGGCATCGAGCCAGTCGAGGTGCGGAAAGCCTGCGCGGCCCTCATTGGTCTTGAACGCGGTCTCGACATCATCACGGATGTCCTTGACCTCTGCCGCGATGCCGCCCGTCTGCTGAAGTAGGTGCGGCTTCAGTGGGTGCATCAGGCCAAATGACTTGCTCTTCTTCACCGACATTGTGATCTCCTGTTAGGGCTGCGGATCGTTCGCCATCCGCATGATGATACGCTTGGTATCCAGCGGGAGGGAACTGAAAATCTCCCGGGGTTTCTTCGTGAACTCTTCTACGAACTCCTTGCCGAACTTCTTGCAGAGCTGCTTGTGGTCACTTTTGGCCAAGCACTTGAGCTGATGTTCGTCCACTCGATCACCCCCGTGATCGAATGACCAGCCTGTACCAGCAGTCTTGTCGATGCCAAAGGTAGAGTAGACAGGGTCTGGGATGTGGCTGTCCCAGTGGTGATTCAGCCCGGTCGTCACGTCGAACTGCTCGAGCGCAGCGCAGAAGATCTCTGGGGATACTTCCGCTCTCTTCTCGAGCAGTCCCTTCAGCATGTCCCTTTCCGGTCCATCCTCAGACCAGAACTGCATGCGTGTGATGACCGCCGCCTCGACATCCGAGCCGTACCCCCTGCCGGCATACTTCAGGACGTGGTCCTTGACCGGCGCGCTCAGCTCTTCCGCTCGAGCTGCCAGCTTGATGCAGTACTCTCGGCGATCGGTGGGGTGGAGGGTAGAGCCGTAGTCTTCGAACCACCGCTGGGCTTCCTCGACCTCGCCGTAGGTATCGACAGGGAACTGACCCCGGAGAAGAGTGTGCTGAGAGGCCACCTTCTCCATCCTGACTGGAGCTTGCTTCCCCGTCACATCGACGTAGGGTTGGAGAGCCTCGGCTTCCTTGTGACCTTCCTCGAAGAGCTGGTTGGTCCGCTCCTTCACACCCTTGTGCGAACGACGTACGGCCTCTTCTGCTCCAACACCAGCTGCTGCGGCGCCAGCACCAGCTAGGTACTTCTTAGCGTGTCGACCTACATGGGTAGCAGCAGCCTCGAGTTTGCCCACCTTGCCCCCCAATCGACGAGCAAGATTGGCAGAACCACCGGCTCGGCCAAAGCGAAAGGCGTCCGTAATCTTGCCAGCGGTCTTCTCCTCGTCCTCCGGACGATCGCTCTGGTTGGGCATGGCCCTGGTGCCGGAGAGCTCGCTGAACTTGGGCATCATGGCTGCTTGATGCTTGGCCACACCTTGTTGGATCTTACCCTTGAGCTGCATGCCCCCCATCCCAGCGTTGAGCAAGGTGCCGACTCCGGCAAGCTTCTGTAGCTGATCGGGGACCTCGAGGTCGTACCAACCACATGCCTTCACCAGATTCAAGGCAGCTGTCTTCTGCGCCTCCTCCGGGAGCTTGTGACAGTTCTCAAGGAAGTAGATCACAGAGAGGGCGGTGTTGCCTGGATCTACGCAGGCATACTTCCGGGTGCATTCCCCCTGGTCCACCATCACAAGGGCGAAGACATCATCCGGTAGTGCTGCACGATTCTCGTCCTTGATGTACTGCGCTGTCTTGACGAAAGCAGGCAGGTCTACGTGGGACACCTTCTGCTTCAGGATGAAACCGTTGGGGTCATCGTAGAAATCGATGATTGATCCTGTAGGCATTGCGTTTCTTCCTCGCGATCTCCCAATGATACTACGGTTACATTTCCGTGGGGTCAACCAAACACGCAAAAGTCAGTCCCCCGCCGGTATAAGTAATTTGACCCTAACCAAACTAACCAAGAGGAGAGTCGATGGGCTATGCAGATAGTCTTAGAGGAGGTGCGTACTCAAGTCAAAGGCCCAACTGCTGGGGCAGCGCAAGAAGCTACGATCCACAGGACCCAGAGTGTGCGAATCAATGCAGATTCCGCAACTCCTGCCGGGCGGAGATCGAAAACCGTGGGGGAGGTGCAAGTGCGCCTGTCCCCGTCCGTCATCGATCTTCCAACCACAATCCAGACGCGGGGAACTACGAGTCCGGTGTCGTCTCCGAGGGAGAAAAGCCGGTCGAGAGGTTCTTCAAGGATGCCGCAGGAGGTCTTCTCCGAGGCATGTTCTACGAGATGTACAGCTTCTGGTGCAACTACCGCATCCGTTGACAGGACGCACGCCGTATGTACAATAAGGGCTCTCCACCAGACGGAGAGCCCCTCTTGATCACACCGTCCTAATGATTCCAAGTAGTTGGAGGTTTCATGACGTCCGTCATGAAATTGGAGGCGACTTGATCTTCATCCGTCTAGATCCGAACAAAGGTTACCTAGGCAGACAGCTATGGTTGCCCAAGGCACACATCAATACTCGAGCAGTGAAGGCAGGGCTCGAGTTCCCTGTGATGGACAGCGAGGGGCTGAAGTACATCCAGCTGTGGGAGGATGTGGGGGACCACCTCGTGGTTCCTCGCTCCTTCATCCCGTATGGAGAGTTGGGATCGTTGCAGTTCCCTGTCGTCTCTATTACTCCAGACCCGCCACCCAGAGTCGAGTTCGAGAGCCGCATTGTTCTCGATGCCCAAAAGCCACACTTACAAACACAGAAGCTGGCAGCCGCTGCCATGTGCTCTTCACATGGAGGTTTGCTGAATCTGAGTTGTGGCAAAGGGAAAACGGTACTGGCACTTCACCTGATAGAACAACGGAAGGTGCCAGCTCTAGTAATCGTGAACAACACCACGCTCATCAATCAGTGGCGTGACCGAATCCAGGAGTTCCTGGATGTGCCCGGAGGCATCGGTCTGATTCAAGGGCCCCCGAACAAGTGGGACTGGCAAGGGCGGGGCATAGTCCTTGCCATGATCCACTCCCTTGGGCTCCGCCATGCCCAACTACCTATGGGCATCGATCGATACTTCGGCCTGGTCATATACGACGAGTGCTTCGTAGCCGGAACGCCTGTGGATGGCATCCCCATAGAACAAAGGAAGGTCGGAGATCTAGTCTGGTCCTTTGATGAGGACACTGGATCAATAACCAAGCAGCCAGTCGAACACGTCTTCGTGTCCCGGCCCCGTAATCTCATGTCCGTGATCGTTGGTGGTGAGGAGATTGTCTGCACACACAACCACCCCTTCTGGACTCAACGAAGGTGGGTTGCCGCTATTCATTTGACGTGCGAAGATGTGGTGTTGTGCTTCATGAAGGAGCAGAGACGTGAAGAAGACCTGCCAATGTGGGAAACCAACAGCGGGAAAGGGGACCGGGGCCTACTGCCAGATGTGCTTAGAGGAGAGAAGACAAAGCAGGTGCACAAAGTTCCACACGTCTTGCGCCAACTGTGGGGGGCAGGTGCTCGTGCATGGGCGGAAGGCTCTAGAGCAATGGCGGCGTTCTGGAAGGGCGTACTGCTCCGCAGATTGTATGGCTGTGTGGAGATCGAAGAGAAGCTCCGAGGTGGCGCACGACACCAACACACGGAGAGCAAAGATCAACTCTCGACGTATGAAGAAGAAGAACCCGATGAGCGATGCAGTGACGCGAGAGAAGCAGAAGACAACTCTCCGCGCCATGGGGTGGCACCCTCCAGTACAGGGAGGGAATGGACGCGAGATTCCCGCCCCACAGCAGCTACTGGCCAGCTCTCTAGGTTGGCCCATGGAAGTTACGATCTCCACCAAGGGTCGGAGGCCCGTCGGGGCACCCACGCACTACAAAATCGATATAGCGAACGAGGCACTGAAGATCGCCATAGAGGTGGACGGCCAATCACACCAGTCCTTTCAGAGGCGAGAACAGGACGCTCGGAAAGACGCCTTCCTGCGTGGACTAGGGTGGATCGTACTAAGGTACACCAACAAACAAGTGACGGGACATTTGGCGGACGTTGTCCGAATGGTCTTGTCTACAATCTCCAGATCAAAGGAAGCCCAACGTACCTAGTTGGTCGAGGCCCCGTAGTACACAACTGCCATCACGTTTCTGCACCCCTTTTCCTTCCGACTGCGCCCCTGTTCTACGGAGAACGACACGGACTGACAGCTACGACCAACAGAGAAGACGGCCTGGAAGCGATGTACCAGTACCACATCGGCCAGGCCTACTTCCGAGACCTAAGCCAAGACCTGAAGCCTCGTGTCTACTTCCAGGCGTGTGCGTTCAGACCCAACTTGAACGATCCCCTCGTTCAAGAAGCCATCAACGACAAGAACGGGAAGCTCTGTATCCCGCGTCTCCGCAACTACCTCGGGACTCATCCTGAGTGCAACGAGTTCATCGCCAGCAAGCTCCGAAAGCCTCTCGAATCGGGGAGGAAGGTGCTGGCACTCAGCCACAGTGTTGAGCAACTGCAAATGCTCAATGCCATGTTTGCTGACTCCGGACTCTGCACCGGGAATGAGAAGCCCGAGGATCGAATCACCACCATCCAGACAAAGAGACTTAGCTTCGGCACACTCCAGCTTGTGAAAGAAGCGCTGGATGAGGCGTCTCTCGACACCTTGTTCTTCCTGACTCCATTCGGGAGCTCTGCGATTGAGGAGGGTGGGTTCAACACCCTCCAGCAAGGCATCGGCAGAATCCAGCGGCACAGGGAGGGGAAGAAGACGCCGGTTGTTGTGATCTTGGACTACATCTACGTGCCGAAGATGCACAAGATGTGCACCACCCTGAAGAAGCAACTGAGAGGATGGCCCGTAGATCAGGGAGGTCCCCTGGACTACACCGTCCTCCGTCCATACATGGAGGGTACTGATGGACAAGCCGAACTCTGACAAGTGGGTCTTAGTCTCTGACGGGACTCCACAGCTACTCTATCTCGGGAAGACTCCCTTGGATGATTCCGGAATCAGCGATCGTCTGAGCAGCTTCATCTTCTTGGGGGAGTGCCGTTGCCTGCGCACCATTCTCGTCCCAGGCCCACAGGGAGTGGCACAGCAGAACATTCTGACTAGTAACTCCATCGCTCGAGCTGGGATCCTCATGAGGATCCGTCCGGTGTCCTGGTGGTGGCCCGAAGAAGATGAGGACGCAATGGAGGTAGTCCAGAAGATGATCGAGCATGCGGAGGTAGAGGAGCTGAGACACCGAGTCGAGAAGGCGGGAATCGTAGTGACTGGAAGCATGCCCGATGAGGGGCATCCTCACCGGAGGGAGCGGAGATGACAGTAGAGACCCCGAAGAAATCCCCACTCTACGAGTTGCAGGAGAAATGGTCTGACTGCACTCGGTGCAAGCTCAGTGAGACACGCAGCAACGTCGTCTTCGGGGAAGGGAACAGCAAAGCGGACATACTCATCGTAGGAGAAGCACCCGGTGCTACGGAAGACAAAACCGGGAAACCTTTCCAGGGAGACGCAGGAAAGGTTCTGAACGAGTTTCTGGACGGTATGAAGCTGGATCGAAAGACCGACCTCTTCATCACCAATGTCGTCTGCTGCCGCCCGACCATGGAAGTTAAAGACGAACGGACGGGTGGGACCAAGACGGAGAACAGGCTCCCCAACAAAGATGAGCGGTCTGCCTGCCATACCCGTCTTATGGAAACGGTCTATCTAGTAGACCCACTTCTCATCATCACCGTTGGGAAGGTTCCCTTCCAAGCACTTCTGAGCAAGGGAGCGAAGATGGCCTCCGTCCGTGGGAGGATGCACACGCTCCATCTCCCAGGCCGCTACACCGAGCTTCGCTACGCGGTCCTCCCCATGTACCACACAGCATTCCTTCTTCGAACGCACGACCTTCGTGCCGAGGGCCCCTGGGGCAAATCCTGGGGGGACTGGGCGTTAGCGTGTTCCGTGATCGACTACTTGCGAGAGGCATACTACGGGACTCCGCAGCCAGATCGTGGAGGATCAAATGGTTGACCAACCAAGTGCAGCAACACGAGCAGTGCAGCGTTTCCGAGAAGCGGACAACGCAGTGAAGGAGTTCATGTCCGACCCAGACATCAGGGCTCTCTTGCAAGAACTGGAGACTCTGGTGGAGAGAAGGAACGTGACCCTGGATGAGGCCATGCGCTCTGTCAAGAACGAGCTGCGGGGCATGGACCAGGACAAGCTCATCATAGATGGGCTGGGGGCACAGAAGAAATTCAAGCGTTGGTATGACGCCGAGTTCCTCTCCAACACTCTCCCCTCCGCGCAGGCAGATCTCGTACTGACCGAGAAGGTGGTCTACGAGCTGAACCAGGAGCTGCTCGAGCAGCTTACCCGACAGGGAGAGGTGGATGGGAGGATCGTCCAGAACGCATACCGCGAGGAGGAACAGGCTCCTGCTGCACTTCCAGGTTCCCCGAAGGCCTACATCTTGCCGCTTCTGCCGGTGAACGATGGGCAATAAGGCCACCTACTCAGGAACAGCGCGAGTCTGGAATCGCACAGCAGACAGAGAGATCAGGAGAGCTGAGATGGCAGGAGCGAGAGACGTCGAAATCCCTGCGGGCGATGGCGCTGCCCGTGTCACCGCGACCAGGGGATTCAAGAACTGGTTCAGCACCAGAGAGGCGGGGCTGACCGTGGAGTCCACGGTCTCCGTCAACATCACCTGCGGTCAGTCGGTAGCTGCTATCGAAGCTGCTGCTGAGATCGCAGGAAACCTGGCTGAGAACCTGGCCGTGGAGGGGGCAGCACAGATGGGCCTCCACATGGACAAGTTCGCACGGGAGATCTCTTCCGGCCTTGGAGAGCCACCGAAGGCTGGTCGCACCCCAGCCCGAGAACTCGATGAGCCACCAAGGCGCAGCGAGAAGACAAGGAAGTTCCCCCGATGATCACCACCACGGCCCCATGCCGCATCAATGGGCTGTGCATCATGGAGCTCACGCTACGAACGAATGACCCAAATAAGAAATGGGCCGCCTTGGAGGTGGTCTATGCCACCTTGGAGAAGAACCAGGATGGTTCCATCAAAACACATGGCCGTTGTACGGCCACCGATCCGGCCATCTGGAGCAAACGTACCTTGGAGTTGCTGAACCAGGCGACCCAATCCATGGAGGACGATCTACTACCCCGACACTTCAAGGGTGCCGGAAGGGAGAACGAGAATGATTCAGAGAGCGGGCTTGCGTCTTCAGGACACGAGGAAGCTGATCAAGTTTGACGACGTACGGAAGCAAGTCGGGGAGCAGCATTCGCTGAAGAACCCGGACGTGGTCATCAACATGGCCGACATCCGCGTCACCCCAGAGCTGGGCATGGAGGTGCCCCATCTCGGTACCTTCGTCATGACGGACTGGGCAAGGAAGCAGCTCGGTTCTGCCCTCGGCATCCAGTGGGACAAGTGGTTCAACCCCAAGGTGGTCGATCACAAAGTCGTCCAGGAGGAAATCCAGAGGCGCTTCGCCAAGACGGGAGACGTCAGGAAGATCAGAACCTCCCGCTTCCGAAAGGAAGCACCGGGGGTCAAGAACTGCGATGGGTACATGCGCGCAGTCCTCGGTCCAACCTACCATCCCATCGATGACGAGCGCATCTTCGATCGGCTCGAGCGGCAGTTCGGCTCCCAGGTCTCCGACCTCAACTTCATGCACAACCACCTCCACAAGAAGGGTGGCTGGGGCACGGATCACAGCCAGCACTACACCCTGGTCGGAGACGCCATCGACCTCGGTCCCATCAAGAGGGACCACTCGGACGCAGAGGTCCGCAGGTGGTACGAGATCGCTCACATGGAGGGCAAGCTCCCGGAGAACGACTTCGTATACCCCGGCTTTCACATCCGCAACTCCGAGGTCGGCTACACCGCCATCACCATCGACGAGTTCTCCTTCCGTCTGGTCTGCCTCAATGGGCTCATGATCACCACGGGCGACAGCCGCATGATGTATCGCCAGCACCGCCCCATCGAGGATGTCGAGCTCGATCGTCAGCTCAAGGAAGTGTTCGAGCATGCCCCCGTACGCTGGGAAGACACCCGCAGAGATCTGGTCGCCGCGCAGGCCCGGGAGATCGAGAACCCGGCTGAGTTCATCGAGATCGAGCTGAAGAAACTCGACGTGCCCAAGCACTTCCGAGATGCGGTGGTCAAGACCTTCGAGAACCAGGAACCCCTCAAGACCGTCTATGGCGTGATTCAGGCGATCACCCGTACGGCCCAAGCCTACGACGACATGGATCAGCGTTTCGAGTTCGAGGCACTCGGCGGACGCATCCTTCAGAAGCACGCTCACTAGTCCCTAGTAGCCAGTTCAGTAGCCACCACTAGCCCTAGCGATTGACGCACACGGGGCTAGTGGTGATGCTTTCCCTTCCCCCTTTCCTCGGAGAACACATGCCGCAGAAGCTGACACTGGATGGGCTGGCGAAGAAAGTCCAAGGCCAGAAAGACAGACACGATCACCTAGAGAAAGAGGTGAAGGCGCTCAAAGACCTACTCAACGTGCACGACAACTGGCACGCAGAGATCAGGAACTGGCTCGGCAAGGTCGTAAATGTCGACCTCCTGACTGGCAGGGAGGTACAAGGCCTACTGTTGTGGACTGACCGCTACAACATCTGCATCAGCCCCGATCTCACAGAAGGCGGGAAACGCCACATCTACAGCAAAGGGGCCATCGTCTGCATCAGGCTAGGAGGCTAACGTATGACAGCCTCTGTAGAGATCAGACTCCTATCGAAGGTGCTCGAGGTCGGAGACCTTCGTCCACTCATCGACAAGAAGATCACTGTCAGTCACTTCCAGGGAGATGGAGCCAAGGGGATCTTCAAGCGCATCTTGTCCTTCTACAACAGCCGAGAGACCAACGGGGAGGTCCCCAGTCTCGCGCTGATCGAGAGGGACTTTCCAAAGGAGGACTTTCCCCGTAAGGAACGCTCCACTGTCCAGTCCTTGGTGGAGGAATTCCTCTCCGGCTACGTGACTACTCAAATCAATGTGCTGGCCGGTGAACTGGGGGACATGGCAGACAAGCCTGATGAGGCCATCAAGTACCTCGGGAAGAGGTACGCAGAGCTGGCCAAGCATCGCAGAGTCAGTGAGGACTACGAGCTATCCGCATCCGTAGACCAGGTACGTCAAGCCTATGAGGCCTACCGAGACAACGATGGGTATCTGGGCATCCCATACCCGTGGGAGGTTCTGAACTACGAGACAGGTGGGATGCTGGATGGGGAGTTCGTGATCCTTTACGGACGACCAAAGTCGATGAAGACGTGGCTGCTTCTGGCCTGTGCTTGCCACGCCTACGATCGAGCCAGCCGCAGAGTTCTAATCTGTACGCGGGAGATGACGCCACAACAGATCATGAACCGCTGCATCTGCATCCTCATTCGCTGTCCCTACACCGCGTTCAAGCACGGGAGCATGAAATCCATCCCTGTACCCGAGGGTGGAACCATGGAGGATAGGTTCTATTCCTACCTCGACACAATGAAGACGGACGAGGGCATCTGTGCCATCGAAACGGGAAAGAACAAGGGCTTGATTGTCACCAGCGATCGGGCTGACCCAGACGGTGGTGGCGTCATGGGGTTGCGGGAGAAGGTGAAGGACCACCGACCCGACAATCTCTACGTGGACGCCATGTACCTGATGAAGGACGACCGGGAGAACAAGCGCTCCATCAAGTGGGGCAACCAGACAGCCATCTCTCAGGACATCAAAGACCTGGCTCTGGATTTCAACATCCCCGTCATGGGTACCAATCAAGCCAACAGGGACAGTGAGGATTCGGAGGGCAAGTCAGTACGGAACATCGCGTTCTCCGACTCCTTCGGCATGGACTGTGATCTAGCGATAGAGATCATCAAGAGATCCACACCGGATAAAGAAGTGAACGAGCTCGCGCTAGCCATCACGGCATCCCGAGAAATCAACATGACGGGGTTCCCTGTGCATGGGAACGCGGCTTCTGACTTCGGAAGCATCCTCACCCAGAAGATGGACGCAGACGGAGTGGTAGTTCTCGACCGAAAGGGGAACCCTGTTCTCCAGCCTGTCATCTTTTCGGACTACGGGGAGATGAGGGAATTCTTCAAGGACCAGAAAGAAGAGAAGGAGCCAACCACACGTGCTGCCCACGCGAACCTCGCCCGTAAGGCATGGGAGGGGCTCAAGCACGTCAAGCCCAGTAGGAAGGCGAAGAAGTGAGAGAGGCGATCTACCAGGCGGCCAAGAAGCACTTACGCTTCGTCCGCATGTCGGGGCCCAACAACATCGGCGGGCCCTGCCCCTTTCACAAGGGAGGGCAGGAGAAGAAGCCCTCCTTCTACATCAACCTCGAAAACGGACTCTTCTTCTGCCACACCTGCAAGACAAGTGGGACCTTCCCTCAGTTCTTACGGAAGATGGGAGCCCCATCGGTACAAATTGATGCCATCCTCGAGGCCGAAGCCAGTGCCCCCAAGAAGTACCGACCCGACCCGACCAAGGGTGCTGGATATGGGGAGCACTTCCTGAACGAAAGTATCCTTGGTGTCTTCCAGTACTGTCCGACTGACCTGGTTCGGGATGGATTTGACCCAAAGCTCCTCAAGCATCTAGAGGTGGGATTCGACCGGGAAGAGATGCGAATCATCTACCCGATTCGAGACCTCAATGGGAGGCTGGTTGGGCTGACGGGCAGGTCTGTAACCGGGGCTCCAGAACGGTACAAGGTGTACAAATCCAAGGACATTATGCGCTTTGCTCCTGATGACGCGGAGGTTCGGGCGCGGTATGAACGCTACGACATCAAGAGCCACAACTTCCTCTGGAACGGTCACAATGTCTACCCCTTGGCCTTCTACGGGGAACTTGATACAGTGATCGTTGTTGAGGGCTATAAGGCCTGCATCTGGTTACTTCAGAATGACATTGAGAATGTAGTAGCCTTGCAGGGGAGCAGTCTGACTCGAGCGCAGGAACGGATCTTCTCACGTCTCGGAGGAACCGTCATCCTGTTCTTGGACAACGATAAGGCCGGAAAGGAGGGCATGCTATCCGTAGGCAAGAGGCTCTTGAGGTACGGACTCAGGATACTTTGTGTAACCTATCCGGAGTGGGTAGAGGGAGAGACGCAGCCGGATAACCTCGATCAGCCAGCACTCTTTGGCGTCCTAGACGCAGCGACAGACTGGCACACGTGGAGGCAACATGCAGTTCTCACCTAGCAAGAAGTCAACTTCGTTCGGTCAACGAGTTCTCGGGTACACCACCCGCAGAGCAGAGAGCGGGGGAGGCGGGGGAGGCGGGGCCCTCGGCATGCGCTGGAGGAACAGGTGGGCTCCTCCCCAGAACGTCACCACGTCCTTCCGTCTTCTCCCAGGCAGCTACGTCAACTTCGAGGGAGAAGAGACGGAGTACTTCCCCTACGTGGAGCACTTCGCGAAGCGAGCCAACCGAGGCTTCATGTGCAGCAAGACCTACCAGATCGTGGACGGCGAGCTCACGGCAGTGGGTGGGAAGTGTCTCGGATGCCGAGAGAGAGAGAACGGCGCTGAAGACGTCTCCTGGCGTATGAGCCACGCATTCAACGGCCTCCACCTCGCCTGGTACCACAACGTACCGGCAGAGGACAAGGACGGCAAACCGATCATGCACAAGAAGGGGAAGAACGCTGGCAAGCAGGCCCTGAACAAGGTGCTCTGCGAAGGCCGGCGCTGTCCCCACTGCAAGGCGGATTTCGAGAAGGTTTTCGGAAAGCACGTCCACTGGAGCGTCGGCTCTGGGCATATGAATGAGCTCGCTGGCTTCGTCCAGGAGATCGAGAAGGAATGTGCCAGCTGTGGCGGGCGTCTCGAGGTCGCAACCTACGAGTGCGAAGAGTGCGCGCACCCCGTCGTCGACCTCAACACCACCGACATGAAGCCGAAGGACATCTCCAGCTTCGTGGCTCGGAAACGTCCGTGCCCCGAGTGCAAGCACGTGGGGATGCTCCTTCAGCAGGTCGAGTGCGACAAATGCAAAGACCCTACCCCGCTATCAATCTTCGACTGCAACCTGGAGATCAAGCGTCAGGGAGAGGGCACCCAGTCCAGCATCCAGATCCCCCGCTGGGAAGCGGCTGACATCCCCAAGGATCTCGAGGAGATGTGCAAGCCGTTCGAGTTCAAGAAGATCTTCGCGGCAGATCCGTTCGACATCCAGGCGAAGATCCTCAAGATCAAGAATCCGTGGGGCTCCGATGACAAGAATGCAGCGGAGCACTCGGAGGAGTACGAAGACGAGGCCGATTACGACAAGTAGTCGACTCTAAGGGGGGGCCCCACCTCGGGGCCCCCCTTTCTTTGCGGAGGATGGATGGAGACCCAATACGTACCCCCAGTGACCTGGGTCGATGACCCAGAGTCGATGATGCGACTCGTCCGCCATATAGAAGATACGGGTGAGTGTGCAGTCGACACAGAGACCACGGGACTGAACAGGTCCAGAGATCGAGTTCTGTTCTGGTCCGCTTGCCCCAGCGAAGACAGCCGCTATTGCCTCTCCGAAGAGATGCTACGCATCTTGGAGCAAGAGCTGATCAGAAACCCGAACATCGTCTGGTACTTCACCAACCAAAACTTCGACTTCGCTATGCTGGAGAACTCCGGCGTAAGTAACCCCGTGGGGGACTGCTACGACACGCTCGTCATGGACTGGATGGTTGACGAGAACAGGCAGGGTCGTCATGGACTCAAGGAGGCATCCCTAGATCATCTCGGGTTCAACATGCGCGAGTTCAAGGAAGCTTTCTCGGGTAGGAAACGAGGAGAGTCTCTCCCTGAACGACTGATGCGGGAGATGAGGGACAATCCAGAGAGCGCCAAGGCGTACTCCTCTCTCGATGCTTGGGCTACCTTCCGACTCTACCACTGCTTGCGAGGGAAGCTCGAGGGTATGACCAACCTCGCGGGTGACATGGTCTTGTGGGACTACTTCAATGCGGTGGAGATGCCCTTCACCCGTGTGCTGCATAAGTGTAGCCGCAGGGGCATAATGATCGATGCTGGGTACATGGCCGACCTCTCTCCGCAGATCGGGAAGGAGATGGACAGCATCCACAAGAAGATCAACCGCATTGCGGGACACGAGCTAAACCTGAAGAGCACCCCGCAAGTACGGGCTTTGTTCTTCGAGAAGCTCGGCGTCGAGCCCATCAAGATGACTGATGGTGGGGACAGCGGGAACAGGCAGCCATCCACGGACGAAAGCTGCTTGCAGGCATGGTCCAAGAAGGGCATCGAGGCAGCCACCCTCATGCTCAAGTACCGCGAGCTTCAGAAGATCAAGGGCACCTATGTAGACGGCCTGAGCAAGTGGATTGATAAAGATCTGCGGATCCACCCTACTCTCACCCAGCATGTCACGGTCACAGGCCGACAGAGCTCGGTAGATCCCAACCTTCAAAACATACCTAGGTCAGAGAACGACCCATTCGGTTTGCGCAACGCCTTCATTCCGAAGGAAGGACACATCTTCCTAGTCTCAGATTATGCGCAGCTCGAGATGCGCCTCATGGCCCACTTCTCCGAAGACGCCAACATGATCGACGTCATCAAGAAAGGGTGGGACATCCATACGGGGTCAGCTTCACTGATGTACGAGTACCCCTACGAGGAGATCATAGCCGCAGCCAAGAAGAAGAAGTCCGGCGTAGACCTAAGCGATCTCGAGAAGAAGATGGTCTTGGCCAGGCAAGCTGCTAAGACCTTGGGTTTTGCGCTAAATTACGGAGAAGGACCGAGAGCCCTGGGGGAGACGCTGGGCATCTCTATTGATGATGCCAAAGCTCTCATCCGCAGGTACTTCAAGCCCTACCCCAACGTAGAGCGGTTCATCGACGGGACCAAGAACTTCATCCTCGATCACGCCATGGTCGAGACCCTTCTCGGCAGGCCACGAAGATTCCACGAGCTACACGCCATCGGCACCATGCTGGACAAGATGACGCGGTGGAATCTGCCTGGCACGGCCAAGAAGAACCTGGCACAGGCGGAGAGGCAAAGCGTCAACTCGATCATCCAAGGTTCTGCCCGTGACGTCATCGTCATGGCCATGCTCAGGTGTGAGGCTGACCAACGCCTGAAGGACCTAGGAGTAGAGATGCTTCTTCAAATCCATGACGAGCTCATCTTCGAGATTCCCGAAGAGACCGTCGATGAGGCGGCACCCATCATCCAGCAGCACATGGAGCATCCACTAGGTGAAGAGCTACTTGTGCCTTTGTCAGCGGAAGCAGGTCGGGGATTTTCTTGGGCGGCGGCGAAGGGCTAGATGGAGTACCAGGACCTGATAAATAAGGTCTCGTCCGAGACCCACTACACTCCCAGAGAGATCCGTAAACTTCTTCGTACTATGACCAGGATCATACGGGATGCTGTGGCCGAGGGTAGAGACGTACAGATCTATGGGTTGGGTCGATTCAAAAACCTTCTCGCGAAAGCCAAGGAGGTTAGAGATCCAAAAACAGGCGGGAGGATGATACTGCCTGAGCGAAGACGGCTGAAGTTCAGCCCATGTGATGAGATGGCAGAAGCCATCGATAGATCTGCGCTAGTCTATCGCCCCGTGCCAGTGGAGGCACGATTCGGATTGGACAAGATCAAGGCTCCAACACGGGGCATGGACATCATAAAAGGAGACAGACGTGGAAAAATACGGAGTGGTCATCGATCCGGAGAAGGTTCCGAAGGAAAAGAAGGCGGGGGCGGGGGATAAGGTCCCACACCCAAACACGAACATCCCCCTAGATCCGAAGGAGGGAAGTCTTCCATTCGAGAAGAGACCCGATGCCAAAAAAGACTAGCGTCAAGGCGACGACCAAGAAGTCAGAAATCGACAACCTCCTTGCCAGCATCAATGCTGACCTGGGAGGCTACGGGGTTGTCCTTCAACGAGGGTCCGACCTGGAAGGCAGGCTAGATCTACGGCGTCCTTGTGGTATCCCTTCTCTCGACATCGCTACCGGAGGCGGTCTCCCAGCGGGGGGACTGTCCCAAATCGACGGCCCGGACGGAGTGGGCAAGAACCTCCTGATCTACAGCTACTTCGCCCAGGTACAACGGCTGTATGGGGACGGTACCAGAATCTTCATGCTCTGCATGGAATTCCCCTTCGACAAGGCCTATGCACGCAAGATCGGATTCAAGGTCCCCTACTCCGACTACGAGATAGAGGTAGAGAAACGTCGACGGAGGGAGGCTGGGGAAGAGCCACTCACCGGCCCAGAAGCCAAGGAGCTGAAGGACGCCGCCGGGTGTGGGGAATTCCTAGTTCTCCGAGGTGCAGCCGAGGCGAACCTGGATGCTCTGGTGCGTCTCATCGGATCCAACGTCTTCCAGATTGGGGCCGTGGATTCCTGGGATGCCATGCTCACGACAGCAGAGGACCAGACCGAGCTCGCAGACGACCCTCGAATCGCTAGCGCATCTACGGTCCAGACGAAGTGGATGAAGAAGGTACAGAGCGCGCTTGCCCCACGTAAGCGATGCCCTGAATGCTACGGACTCGAGGGGGACAAGCTGGAATTCAAGAAGACCAGCGCCGAGGGCGGGTACAACTACTACTGTGCCTGCGGCTGGAAGGGGAAGGGCATCATCCTAGAGGAGAACGAGACTACGATCATCGGCATCCGCCAGGTACGCGCCAACCTGAACAAGGCCGGGATGCGTTCCAGGGAGTGGAAGGTGGGTGGGTCCTGGGCTCTGAAGCACGGGAAGCTAGTAGACATCCAGCTTCGTCAATCCGACATCATCATGGACAAAGACGGGAAGACGAAGGTCGGCAAGGAACTGACCTTCGAGATCACTAAGGGGAAGGCCGGGACCCACGAGGGGAAGATCGGCTCCTTCCGTTACTACTTCGATCCCCCTGAGGTAGATGTCGATACGAACATCGTCAACTACTGCTCCGCCAACGGCATCGTCCGTAGAGCCGGGGCCACCTACTACGTCGGAGAGCAGAAGTTCACCGGCAAGAACGAGTTCCTCGATGCACTAGCAGACTCCCAGACGGGCCTGAGAAACACGCTCTGGAAGCTCATGGTGGCTCAGTCGGGCCTCCAGCACATTCGTCACAGGGACGTAGATGAATGAGAATGCAACTAGTGATCCGGTATCTTGGCTTCGGCAAACGATGTTCTGCCTGCGGTCGAGTCCGGGAGACTACCCGTTACCTCCTGAAGCAGGGAGACGACCTGCTTCAGGAGTTCTTGATCTGCGACAAGTGTCAAGACACGGGCTATGAGATCGACTTCCAGACGAAAAGGGAGTCCACAACGACGGTTAACGAGAGACGCCGACGCATTAAGATCTCTCGGAAACTAGAGCGGGGCGTAGCAGAAGACATCGGCGGTCGAGTCCAACCGGGGTCAGGCAATCAAGATGCGAAGGACGACATCCGGAAGGTCGGGGAGTGGCGCATCGAGCACAAGTACACCGAGAGCACGAAGGGGTACAGGCTGCTCGTGGAAAGCCTCTCGACTGTCATTCGGCATGCGAATCTTGCAGGCGAATGGCCCGCGCTCGTCATCAACTTCCGAAAGCTCGGACGGAAGTTCGCCGTCGTCCCCTACGAACTCTTCCTCGAAATCGTGGAGAGGATGCGTGCCTGAGAAACTGACACTGATCTCTGACATCGGACAGGTAGATCTACGATCTACGCTCCGACACATCTCCCTGGTTGCCAGGATCGATGCCTTCCTTGAGGACATGAACGTGGACTCAAGGAAGATAGAGATACCTGTCACAATCAACGAACACCGCCAGCACAAATGCTTCCACCCCTCCAGTCTTGGATCAAACTCAGGGAAGTCTCTATGCGGTAAGTTCCCTCTAGGGTGTACTCGGATGCTCTACTACGACTACACGGGCGGTGAATCCGAGGGCTCCATCGAACCAAGGCTTCGTCGAATCTTCGACACGGGGACCGTAATACACGGGCAACTCCAGGCCTACCTCTCCGTCATCGCCGCCCTGGCTGGTGGGTACGAGCACTTCTCCCCGGAGGCTGGTATCAGCCCAAAGTCCAGCGAGATCGCAGACGCCTATGACATCTACGGGCACACGGACGGCATCTACAGCATCACTGACCCGGACAGGGACCTTCGTTTCGGTGTTGAGATTAAGAGCATCAACGATGCTGGGTACCAGAAGACGTCCAGCCCGCACCCCGAGCACATCATGCAGGGCACCATCTACCAGAAGTGCCTCGACCTCCCCGTCATGGTGTTCCTCTACTACAACAAGAACGACTCCAGCATCGCGGAGTTCGTGCAAGTATTCGACAACGCCAGGTGGGATGCCATCGCTAGGAAGATCGATTTCGTTCGAGACGCTGCTCTGAAAGAGGAAGAACCAGATCGAGAGGACGGCTACCACTGCTCCACCTGCAAGTACAAAGCGATCTGCAAGCCCCCAAAGAAAAGCAGGGCCACCATGGCAGCTGGTGCCGTGGCTTTCAAGAGAGGCTCGAAGGTGAAACATGGCTAGGGACTTCGAGATCGAATACGAAAGGGGGCTCCAAGCCTACGATGATGCGCAAGATGAGGCGGATGCTCAGCTCACCAGGATGGGTCTTGGCGCTGTGGTCAGGCCGCTCATCAAGGGTGGGGACTTCGATGAGCTTCCTTCCATGCCTCCGGACCTGGGGGAGCTGAACCATGGACAGCTCACTGCTCTCCTGGGTCGTTTCACCGCCTGGTATGGGTACGCTCTCGGACGTCAGGCAGATGCCCAGGTACAGCGGAACGGTTCGGAGGAGAAGCGCAGCGTCTCTTGGGCCAAGATCAGGCGACTCAAGGACGGAACGGTAGCAGACAAGGACGACGCGGCCAGGATTGATACGCGCTACGTGTCCATCAACGCCTCCCTATTCCGGGATGAGAGCGTACTGACCAAGGTCAGGGTCATCGTGGAGGGCCTGAAGAGGAACATCGAGACCATCTCCAGGGCCATAGCTGCCCTGGAGAGCCGCATCAACATAGAGGGCAGGGGTGTAGCAGCAGCCAGAAAGCAGGGATCTGCTGCCGCACAGGAGGTCTTCCATAGGGCACATCGATCCGCGCTTGACCCCTTCAAGAAGAGAGGGAAGTGATGGACGTCTTGAATATCTGGGTGCCCTACTTCCCGCCGTCTTCGAACAACATCTACATCCGGCATCCTTCCGGCAAGGGGAGGATCTTAAGTCAGGAAGCCCGGACGTTCAAGATCAGGGCCATGAAGACCATCCAGCAGGAGGGGCGTGTATCTCTGATGCAGGTTCAGAAGAACGTCCCCTACGAGCTTCACCTGGTCCTCTTCTTCCCCCAGGTGGAGAACCAGAACTCCTCAAAAGGAGACAGGTACAAGAAGATCGATCTCTCCAATCGCATCAAGCTGATCGAAGACACCGTCTCGGAGGCTGTAGGGCTGGATGATTCCCACAACTTCCGCCTCAAGCAGGAGAAGCACTGCAACCCACAGAGCCCTGGCCTGTACGTAGTCCTACGCAGGGTCCCCGAAGAGGAGGTGGGACTGACAAAGGAGGCTTACGATGCCCTACAACTACGCAAACCTGAACCTCACGGAGCTAGCGGAGCTGGCACGAAAGGCCGGCTGCTTGTCCGCTCATCGCGGTCTGGGAAGACCAGTGCTCATCGATCTGATAGAGGGACGGATAGACCCTGACGAGGTCACCAAAGACCCCGCAGATGACGATCGAGAAGCCATGATGATGATGAAGGAGGAGTGGAAGGACGTTTACAACCAGCTCAAGTGCGGAAGTGAGTTCTACGCATGCTGGGATTGCCCAGCAGCCAGAGCCAGAGCCTGTGCCGTGGTGGAGTGTGAGCCCAGGCTTCTAGAACGAGTGAGGGAGAAGTGATCCCTCACTGTTGTAGCACCTGCCGACACCTGGATGACTGCCAGGATGCCTGTGACCACGCACTCATTCTGGATACGCACCGATGCAAGAACTGGTTCAGGGCAGAGAGATACGAGTTGGAGGCAAGGAAGGTGCTGAAGGATACGCTCGGATCGCAAGCGCTCAGATTCGGGCTAGTCAAACAAGAGCCGAGCGCCAAACCCAGGAGAAGAAGGTAATGTCCGAATACACCGAAGAAGAACTCAGAAACCTGTCCCGCGTCGACCTGCGCCGTGCCGCCGTGCAGGTACTCGGCATCGACAACCGGACCGCCACCAACCACAAGACGGACGAGCTGGTGTCCCTGATCTTGGAGTCTCAGTCCGGGAATGGGAAGAGCAAGGGGAAGGGCAAGGGTGCCCCACCGGCAGGGAAGGGCAAGCTCGCATCCGCCCCCAAGGAGCCGGAGGAGACGGAGCCAGAGCCCCCGAAGGGCAAGGCAGCAGCTACCATCACGGGAGCTGACGTGGTCAAGCACCTCCAGGCCATCGGGAAGGGCATGGATGAGAACCACGAAGCCACCACGGAGCATCTGAACGAGCTGGAGCGCAAGCTCTACATCCTCTCCGGGCTGGTGATGGACCTGTTCAAGTCCGCCTACGAGCCGGACGAGCTCGACCCCAGGATCGCAGAGCTGGATGAGGCGTTCCAGAAGGACGGGGAAGAGGGAAACTAGTAGAGGGGAACGTCAGGCCCCCTGCTCCCGAAGATCTGACATACATCACCGAAGACTTCCTGGCCGACCTGACCTTGGACGGCCTCAAGTTGCTTGCCAGCCAGCTCGTTCTTGAGGTGGATGTGAGCAACATCGATGACCGGGAGGACCTGATCAAGGTCCTCCGGTCAAACTCCCTCTAGACCCCCTCCGGGGGGTCATTTTAACCCACGGACGTGAAAACCAGATCAAATATTGGCATAAGGCCTATGGTACCGAAGTACTAACCTTTGCAAAGGAGACGGACATGTGGCGTTGGTTGCTTCCCACTCTTACCGGAATCGGTGGAGCTGCGGTCGGCTTCGGCGTGGGGACCCAGTTCCCCACGGAGGGCGCGGCGATCAAGAAGCTGTCCCGGGTCGAGGAGGCCCGACAGCTTCTTGCGCAGCAGCAGGGCGGCCAGGGCGGCCTGGCCGCGTTCCAGGAGAAGAAGCGGGGAGGGGCGGCGGGCGGCTAGGCCCCCCCCTCGTAGCAGCTTGAGGTCCCCCGGATCGGCGCATACGATCCCCCCTCGTGAGCACACCGGGGGGCCTCATTTTAGCCTACAAACAGATTGATCAAATAGGTATAAGGATAGTACACAGAGGAAAGGAGTAGTTATGACTCAGAAACAGATCTACCCTCGTCCGGGGACGGACGGGGAGAAGGCCGCCATCGGGGCGGCCATCGGCACCCCCGCGGTGGGGGTTCAGGTC
>Ga0315293_10000152_pt1 | contig 58565 bp, 42 predicted proteins | sample YL17G13_20_MG_FD_203071 | JGI IMG/M metagenome (GOLD analysis project Ga0315293, IMG submission 203071) | Sediment microbial communities from Yellowstone Lake, YNP, Wyoming, USA - YL17G13_20 | ecosystem: Environmental > Aquatic > Freshwater > Lake > Sediment | place: USA: Wyoming | collected... | reverse complement strand
GATACCGGGAGCGGGAAGAGCGTTGCCGGGTTCTTCTGCCGGGGGCAAGGGGAACAGGGTCTCGTTCATCATTTAGATCCTCCTGAGAGAAGGTGTCAGCCGGTTGGCATGTGTGGTGGTAACCATACCATGCTCTCTTCATTTTGAGGAGGGTTTTCGACCCATTTTTTCACAGGCTCTGAGCCCTGCAGGTGAGAATCCCCGCCCGCAAGCGGGAGACCCTTCGATACGTTCATGGTGACAAATTACACAAACCTTGAATCAGTTCAGTATGAAAACGTCCTCTCACCCGAACAAACTCCTTTTGCAATCCCGCCTCTGGCCAGTTTTAACCTCGCTCCTGCTTCTGCTGCAAATCCTGTGGCCGAGCAAAGTCTGGACGGCCATGCTTATTATCCTGGGTGGAGCCTGGCTGCTCAGTTTCTTATGGGCGCGCTCGCTGGCGCGCGGCTTGAGCCTGGATCGTAAGATGCGCTACGGCTGGGTAATGGTCGGCGACCGGTTGGAGCAGGTCTTCACTGCAACCAACAGGGGTTGGGCGCCCGGTCTGTGGGTGGAGGTGGAAGACCATTCCAATTTGCCCGGTTACGTTGCCAGCGTTGTGATCACGATCGGCGGGCGAGGGTTGGTCCAGTGGGAGTTTGAGGGAACTTGCACCCGCCGTGGGCTGTACACGCTCGGACCGACCAGCCTGCGTGCTGGCGACCCGCTCGGACTCTACCGCGTGGAGATGCACCAGCCTCATTCGACCGTCTTGTTGGTCCTACCGCCGGTTTTACCACTGCCTGCTATTGAGGTTGCTCCGGGTGGCCGGGTCGGAGAGGGCCGCCGGCCGCGCCGGGCTGCCCTGGAGGCCACCGTCAGTACTGACACGGTGCGCGAATATATCCCTGGCGACCCACTGAAATCTATCCACTGGCCGACTTCGGCACGGACCGGTTCGTTGTATGTACGCCAGTTCGAGCATACTCCCTCGAGCGACTGGTGGATCTACCTCGATCTGGAAGAACGTGTCCAGGTGGGGAGGGACTTCGATTCGACCGAAGAGTACGGCGTCATCCTGGCCGCCTCGTTGGCCGACCGCGGCTTGAGCCAGGGGCATGCCGTTGGGTTGGTAGTTTGCGGAAAAGAACTGGTGTGGATTCCGCCGCAGCGCCACTCCGGACAATTGATGGATATCCTGCGCGCGCTGGCACTGGTACACACTGGGGATGTTCCGCTGGCTGATCTGCTCACCAGTTCTAAGAGATCCCTGCAGCGTGGCGCCAGTCTGGTGCTGATCACCCCCAATGTCAAAACCGGATGGATCGAGCCATTGCTGCGATTGTCGGCAAGTGAGGTCACTCCCACCGTATTGCTGTTCGACCCAACCTCCTTCGGCGGCACAGGCACAACGACCCAAACCGATCAACTGCTCAACAAATATGGCATCGCCCATACCATCATCCAGCGTAACCTGCTCAACGCAGCCGAAGTCCACCAAAGCGTACACGGACAATGGAGATGGTTTGTCATGGGCCGTGGGAAGATAGCGCCTGCGCGGCAGCCAAAGGAGAAGGGCTGGAGGTCCCTCGGATGAACGAGCCAACGGCCTGGCGTCTGGTGCGCACATGGACTGACAGCATCGATAAACTGACCTTCCTCCGGTTGTCCTTGCTCTGGCTTGCCCTTGGGAGTGTCGGGCTTGGCCTGGCGGCGATGGTTGAATATTTACTGATTAGCGTCATGTTTTGGACGGGTTTTTTCGGCGTCCTGGTGGGGTGGCTGCTGGCCCGTTCGCGGCTGTCTGGCTGGAGATCCGGCCTGTTGGCGTTGGGAATTGGCATCCTCTGGCTGTTCGTTATCGTCGGCCGGCTGCACAGGCCGCTAGGTGCGTTGTTGTCAGCTTTGTTCGTTTTGATAGTTCAGATTGATTTGCGCCGGATACCATTTGCCTTGTTGAATATAGGCCCCTTGCTTGAAGCATGGAACGGGTTGATCATGGCGTTGGCTGTGCTTTTATCCCGTCTGGGCAACTGGTATCGGGGAATCTCAGCCGGTAATGTGGTCATAGACCCCATTGTGACGGCTCTATTGTGGGCAACGATGGTTTGGGTGGTGTCGGCCTGGGCGGGCTGGTTCGTACGCCGGAAGGGGACGGCGTTCATCGGATTACTCCCCGGGAGCGCGCTGCTGGCATACAACGCCTTTTATACCAATTCCAAGGGCGGCTTGTTCTGGTTGATCCTCTTGTGCGGCATTGTGGTGATGCTCCAGGCGGTGAACGGGTATCTATCTGCCCAGCGCCGTTGGCAGGCTGCTCAGATGCATCAAGCCAATTTAGTACCCGGCCTGACGGCCGCAGTACTCGGCATTACTGCCATCCTGATGCTGATAGGAGGATTATCGCCCTCTATTTCCATTAACGACATAAAAAATACCGTTGACCGCATTATTGAGGCGCGCCTAGACCAGAACCTGGCAAAATCGCTCAGCCTGGAACAGACCCCAGGCGCCGGGAGTAGAGGAAGCAATGTTCCTGTGGGACTGCCCAATCTACCGGCTCAACATCGGGTCGGCCCAGGCCCGATCGTCTCACACGATATAGTCATGTATACGACGATCCAAGGCTACGAGCCGGTCCCCGCTAATATATTGCAAGAAATACCTAGCCAGATTCCACCCAACCGCTATCAATACTGGCGCGGCCAAACTTATGAAACCTATACTGGCTACGGCTGGGCTACGCATACCACCGACAAGACTGATTATCCGGCTAACGATCCACTTCCACAATTAGCTGAGTCGCTCCCGGAAAACTACCACATTATCCGTCAGCATATCCAGCGTGTCGAAGACCAGGGCGGGGCACTCTTCGTGGTCGGGGAACTCATCTCTGCCGACCAACCATACCACGTTAACTGGCGCGGCTCGGGTGATCTTATCAACGCCCGGACCGACGCCGCCTCGTACAACGCCGAATCTCGCATTCCGTACGTAACTATCGACCAGCTACGCTCCGCCGGAACGGACTACCCTGCTTCGATTCGCAGCCGTTACCTGCAATTACCTGGAAGTCTCCCGCAGCGGGTACGCAACCTGGCGCTGGACCTGACTGCTTCCCAACCGACACCTTATGACCAGGCCGCTGCCATCGAAGCCTACTTGCGGACCTTCCCTTACGCACTCGATGTCCCGGCGCCGCCGATAACCCGTGACGTGGCAGACTTCTTCCTGTTCGACCTAAAAAAAGGCTACTGCGATTATTACGCCACTACGATGGCCGTGATGGCCCGCGCCGCCGGCATACCATCCCGCCTGGTGATCGGCTTTGCCAGCGGTCAATACGATTACGATCGTGGCCAGTTTGTCATCACCCTGGCCGATTCTCATGCCTGGGTGGAAATCTACTTCCCTGGCTACGGCTGGGTGGAATTCGAGCCGACTGCTGGTCTGCCCGCCATTGAACGTCCGGGTAGTGAAAAGACATTCGATATTCCAACACCAGCCGCACCGGCAGCAGAACAGCAAGGAGAAACGGTCAGCCCTACCTTCAGCGGCGCCTGGCTGCAATATTCCTTCGACATACTGGCCGTTATCCTTGCCGTTGCCCTGCTCGCCTTACTCCTGCCTATTGACCGCTGGATTCTGCTCGCCCGGCCCGCCGAAGCAGCCGTGACTACCATTTATCACCGCCTCTACCGCCAGGGGCGCCGCTGGGGAGTTGATGCGGATTCCGCCCGCACCCCGCATGAGTTCGCCGCGGCTCTCTCGGTCCGCCTGGAAAAACTTGCCAAAAACGAGCGCCTGGCTTCCACCATCGCGGCCCTGCTTACAGACTTGGACTGGCTGACTAGCCTTTACACTCGCCTGCTCTTCAGTCTGCACCCGCCAACGCGTGACGAACATTATCGGGCAGTTCGCACGTGGAAACGTCTGCACCAGAAACTATGGCGGCTGCGCGTGATTGTTCCAAATCTGGTAAAAGAGTAGTTTAATAGGCTGGTCTTTTTTATGACGATGATCGTAGAAACGGACGGGGTCGGTCCTGTGTATGCAGGTACGGCTATAGGCTTTGTGATGATCTTTGCTTTTCTGGGGAACTTACTTGCGCTGCCTTTGGGGAATAGCTTTGCGAGAATAGCTCCAAGTGCACTTTTTGCTTTTTGGGCAGTCTTGATGGCGGCTGGTGAAATTAAGCAAATAAGGGAATAAATGAACCCCCTGGTGCTTACCTGACAGTTGGGTGTGCCCCCAAGGAGATACCATAACGAGGCCTTTCGAGGTCTCGTTTTGTTTTCGGGGGTTCTAGTGCTGCACGTATCATCCCCGCAAGGGATTCCGCGCCTCAGCGCCACCCCTCCAATTCCAGCTCAGAGTTCCGATGTGCTCTTTAGGAAGTCAAGTACTTCATCAATTATGGCAAATGCCAGAGCTGTCACTGTATCCGCCCCGCCATAATAAATAGCAATACGGCCAGTGGGCTGATCATATAGAGTAGCGCAGGGAAAGGCCACATTTGGTACATCGCCCACGCATTCGTAATCGGTCTGAGGGGAAAGCAAGTAGGGTCCACCGCGATAGATTACTTTCCAGGGTTGTTCGAGATCAAGAAGGGCTGCACCAAAACTGTAAACAAAGCCGTTGCATGAGGTCAGCACACCGTGATAGAACAGCAGCCAGCCTTCGGGCATCTCGATCGGAACCGGCCCGGCCCCGATCTTCGTGCTTTGCCAGCCGCCTTTGACACCCATCACGAAACGGTGCTGTCCCCAATGGATCAGGTCCGGGCTATGGCTCAGGTAAATATCCCCAAAAGGCGTATGACCATTGTCGCTGGGGCGGTTGAGCATCACGTACTTCCCATTGATCTTGCGCGGGAAGAGCACGCCATTACGGTTGTATGGCAATAACGCATTTTCGAGAAAAATGAACTTTTCGAAATCAAGAGTGTATCCGATGCCGATAGCCGGGCCGTGATAGCCATTACACCAGGTCACGTAATAACGATCCTCCAGCCAGACTACGCGTGGATCATAACGATACTGGTATTGACCGATTTCGGGTTCATCACACAGCCACTCGATAGGATCATTTTCCAAATTCCAATCAATCCCATTGTCACTAAAGCCACGGTGCAGGTTCATATCGCGTTTTTTATTGTCACAGCGGAAGACCCCTGCAAATTTGCCTTGGTAGGGGACAACAGCACTATTAAAAATGCTGTTTGCTGATGGGATCAAATTGCGGGGAATAATGGGGTTGGCGCTGTACCGCCAGACCACATCAGAACAGCCTGCTGGTCGCTCTTCCCAAGGAATGTTCGGCAAGGGAGGACATGTCATGGAGTGATCCTTTTCGTATGAATTTCCACAAAGTAGTTGACTCGCAACAAAAAGGAGCGTATAATAGATTTATAGATGGGAGCGCTCTCATTGTACCATAATATACAGGCAGAAAGTGGCTTTATTCGCATATTATTCTTTATATGGCTATGATATATTGAGAGCGCTACCAAATCAGGAGCATCCCAGTGCCAAGTCTCACCCTTGAGGATGTTGCGAAGCAAGCTGGAGTATCACGCTCTACAGTCTCACGTGTGGTGAACAATCTCCCCAACGTACGTGAAGAGGTGAGAGCACGCGTGCTGGGAGTCATCGAAAAAACCAGCTATCACCCCAATGCGGCCGCTCGTACGCTTGCTTCGCAACGTTCCTGGGTAATCGGCTTGGTTCTCCCCCATAGTGTGAGTTTCTTTTTTACAGATCCCTACTACCCCCATCTTACAAAAGGAATTGCACAGGCGTGCAATCAGCATGACTATACCCTTGCCCTCTTCCTGGTCGACTCCAAAATAGACGAAGAAACGATCTTCTCCCGGGTCTGCCGCCGGGGATTGTTGGATGGGGTTGTAGTACAATCTGGGCATCATGGTGATCAGGGAATAATTGGCCGCTTGATTGATGCTAAAATGCCTCTTGTTGTTCTCGGTCGGCCATTCCGTTCTGATAACGTCACCTACGTTGACATTGACAATGTCAACGCATCTTATTATGCAGTCAGCCACCTTGCTAGGCTGGGGCGCAGGCGAATTGGCACAATTGCTGGTCCGGCCAACAGTACTGTAGGCTTGGATCGGATGGAGGGTTATCGTAAGGCTTTGGTGGATAGAGGATTGGATGTTGATGAAAGTCTAATCAACGAGGGGGACTTTACAGAGGCGGGTGGGTATTATGCAATGCAGAAATTACTTCCGGCTAAACCCGATGCGATCTTTGCGGCATCAGATGTTATGGCAATCGGTGCCATTCATGCTGTCCATGAGGCTGGTCTTAAAGTTCCCGAAGATATCGCTTTTGTCGGTTTCGATGATCTTCCTCTGGCACCCCTTTCAGATATTCAACTGACAACTGTTCGTCAGCCAGTTGTACAATTCGGGATCAGAGCTGTAGAAACCTTAATTGATGAGATTGAGAATGGGAGCACCCCACCGCACCGCATTATTATGGATACAGAGTTGGTAATTCGTCAAACGTGCGGTTGCCCTGTTTAGCCTTGCATGATTTAAAAATACTCTGGAAGAGGTTTAGATATATTAGCATCTCGAAAGGAGGTGATCGCCTTATACAAGATGACTTTTCATGATACGTCCCTATCCTATCCAAATTCAAAATTTCTACTAACCGAAATTTGAGGAGAAGAAACAAATGAAAAAGCAACTGTACGTTTTGGTGGCTTTCCTTGTGGCTGCTAGCATGGTTTTAGCCGGCTGCGGTCCCACAGCTACTCCGACTGCCGCTCCTGCCACTGCCGCTCCTGCGACTGCCGCTCCTGCGACTGCCGCTCCCGCGACGGAAGCACCTGTAGACGCGTCATCTCTGCCCCGCAACGAAACCATGTACTTCAATGGTCAACAGTGGGGTCCGGTTGTCTGTTGGAATCCATACTCCCAAAACTGCAACAACGCGATGGCGATCGGCCAGAATGATAACGCACGTGTCCTCATGTTCGAAACCCCGTACGCATACAACATGCTCGATGGCCAGCAGTATCCTCTGCTCGCGGATGGTCCTTATGCGTGGAACGCTGCGCATACTGAGATCACCTTCAAGATCAAGGCTGCCGCCCATTGGAGCGATGGTACCCCTGTGACCGCTGAGGACGCTGCCTATACCTGGGCTACCAATCTCAAGTACGAGACCGGTGTCGGCACTGGCAATAAAGATTACATCGACACCATCACGGCTGTTGATCCCCAGACGGTCCTGGTCAAGGCCAAACTGGATGCGAATGGCAAAGCTGTCAATCCTCTGGTAGTCGCTGCTTTCCTGAGCTCCAACTATATCCTCCAGAAAGTCTGGACCCAGACGCTGGAAGCGCGCACCTCTGATGCCACTGCTTTGAAGGCTGATCTCGCTGAAGACGTCGTTTACTCCGGGCCCTATCACAAATTCTTCGCTGACGATACGAAGGTTGTCTATGTTCGTGATGACAACTACTGGGGCCAGGATGCCTCCATGTGGGGCAAGCTGCCTGCTCCGAAGTACCTGGGGCATACGATCTTCAAGGATAACGCCGCCGGCTCTGTTGCTTTGGCACAGGGTGAAGTGGATGTCAGCCAGCAGTTCAACTCCAATATTCAGGTTTTGTGGCTCAACTATGGGCTGCCCGTCTCCACCTACCTCCCCGAACCTCCTTATGGCATTGGCGCCAGCCTTCCAACCGCCTACTACAACCTGCAATCCCCTGGCTTGGACAATGTTGCGGTCCGCAAGGCGATCGCCATGGCAGTTGACTATCCCACCATTATTGCCAATGCGATGACCAACCAATCGGCTACTTTCGATCAGGTTCCTCGCTCGCTTATGAACCCGACCCCGGGTGAGCAGGCCATGTATGACCACGCGGCTGTCGCCGACCTGCAGTGGGCTGGCAACGACATCGCAGGCGCCAAGGCACTCCTCGACGCAGCCAACATTAAAGATACCAATGCTGATGGCTGGCGCGAAATGAATGGTCAAAAGCTTTCCTATGTAGCCACCTGCCCCAATGGCTGGTCCGACTGGCAGGCCGCGATTGAAGTGGTTGCTGCCGCCGGTGCGAAGATCGGGATTGACATCACGACCAACTATCCTGAATGGTCCGTTTATCAGACCGTCGTCACCAAATCGGATGCGCCTCTGCCCGCCGGCTATGACATCTTCATGATGTGGAGTGATGGCGCTGGCCCGACCCAGCCTTGGGGACGTGTCCGCCATTTGCTCAGCTCTGAATACGTTGGTATGGCGAGCAACTGGAATGGCAACTGGGGTCAGTATAGCAATCCTGACGTCGACGCCTTGATCAATGCGATCCCCGGTATGACCGACCCCGCCGAGCTGAAGGCAGCCTACACGGAATTGGTCAGGATCTACCTGACGGATATTCCCTCCTTCACGCTCATGTACCGTCCCCAATCGTTCCACGCTGTGAACGAGAGTGTTTGGACGAACTTCCCTCACCAGGGTGATGGTACCAATCCGCCAGTCCCGCCTATGGACTGCATGGACGGTTGGGGTGTCGCATGTCTCTATAATGTGACACTTGTCAATCCGTAACCGATAATCCATTAAAAAACAGCCATGTTCCGCGAACCCCGGGAACATGGCTGTTTATTCGACATTATTTGTAATAAGCAGGGTACAGTCACTTTGCGCCCAATATGGCAAATCTCTGAAGCCGCAGACCTATATCTGGTCCGACCAAGTGACTGTCACCTTATTACCGATAATGACGAGGAGGTGCTGCGTTGAAAGGATACCGAAAGTACTTCCTTAACAAGCTGCTTTGGTTCTTGGTCACTTTAGTTTTCGCCTTCATTCTGAATTTCGTCCTGCCCCGCCTGATGCCGGGAGATCCTGTGGCAGCCATCGTAGCAAGACTTGCCCAAGGCATGAGCAATACGACTGGGGTCCAAGCGATCTATCAGCAATACGCGGACTTGTTTGGTACCCAAAAACCCATGCTCGAACAATTTTTCATCTATATGAATAATGTGTTGCATGGCAATTTTGGCTTCTCGTTCAGCCAATATCCCAGAACGGTCGCAGACACTCTCAAATCTGCCATCTGGTGGACGGTGTGTCTGCAGTTCCCGGCGATCATCGTCGGCTGGCTGATCGGGAACACGCTCGGCGCGTTGGCAGCTTATCTCAAGGGGGGCTTTGATAAAGTCATCATGCCCGTCAGTATTTTTATCAGTAATTTCCCGGCATTTGGCATGGCAGTCATTTTGCTGGTCATTTTTGGAGTCGGATTAAAATGGTTCCCAACCTCGGGCGGATATGGGTTTGACCTGATCCCTAACATTAGCTGGAAATTTATGTGGTCTGTGATCATTCACTACCAACTGCCATTCTGGTCGATCGTGTTGATCGCCATCGGCGGCCAGGCGATCGGCATGCGCTCCATGTCCATCTATGAACTGAATGCGGATTATGTGAAATACAGCCGCTTCCTGGGCATCAAAGATCGAAAGATCGTCGGTTATGTATTCCGGAATGCCATGCTTCCGCAGGTGACCGGTCTGGCGTTATCGGTCGGTACCATGGTCGGCGGCGCGCTGGTGGCGGAGATCATCTTCAGTTATCCGGGGCTTGGTACTACGCTCCTAAGGGCTGTGATGGGACAGGATTATCCGTTGATCTCGGCATCCACATTGATCATCACGGTGATGGTGCTGAGTGCGAACTTTATTATCGAAATCCTTTACGGCATCATTGACCCGCGCATTAAAGCAGCCCAGGCTGATTAAGGATAGATGCTGTTATGAAACATACGCTTCGACAAGTTTTTCGCTCGGGTAAATTTGTGGTTGGTTTTTCCATTTTTATGGCATTGCTGCTGATCGTGATCGTTTATCCGCTGATCATAAAAGATGCTCCATTGGTGATCATCGGTCAGGGTACTTTCTTCGAACCCGGGGTCTATGTGAATGTTTATGACAGCATTGGTTCCCCTCATTACACACTGAATCTGGACAATGCCGCTGCGAAGCGAATTGCCAGCAAGTTGGGCGATGAGGATCGCCTTGCCATGCAGGAATGGCTTTTGGCATATGGGATTCCTGAAAACGAGATCGATATCGAAGACACCGTAAAACTCCTGGATCAGTGGGCGAACGATTTTGACCCCACACTGGAGTTTGCTGGTATGACCTATGCTAAGCGAAATTACTATGTTCGGCTCAATGACTCGCTCGAAGGAATTCTGGAAACAGAGGGGGTGAGCATTGCAGTAAGAAACGCGGAAACGGGTGCCTTGGATGAGACAGGTATCGTCGTACAATCCGATTACGTGAATATCAGCCAGGTTCCGAACGTACGGGTGTTGCCGCTTGGAACCGATAACTTCGGCAGGGATGTGCTAACGGAGCTGATTAGGGCCACCGGCGTATCGCTGCAGATCGGTCTTATCGCCGGTATCATCGCAACCTTGATCGGTTTGACCCTCGGATTGCTGGCGGGGTATATCGGCGGCTGGGTGGATGACGTCATTATGTTCATCACAAATATGTTTACCGTAATCCCCGGCTTTGTGTTGTTGATCTTGCTTTCATTCAGTATCGGGCAGGAAAAACGCGGTGCTTTCACGATCGCAGTGGTGATCGGGTTTACCTCCTGGGTATGGACTGCCAGGGCGGTGCGGTCGCAAGTGGTATCCCTCCGTAATCGCGACCATGTCAACCTGTCGAAACTATCCGGGCACTCGATCGTTCACATCATCGTCGCAGATATTCTGCCTTACATCGCTTCCTATGTTGTTATGGCGTTCATCCTGCAGATTTCCTCGGGTATCCTGGCGGAGGCCGGGTTATCGATCCTTGGGTTGGGACCTAGAACTACTGAAGTGCCAACGTTGGGTTTGATGATGAACTGGGCGATGATCTACCAGGCACAGATCCTGGGAAAATGGTGGGCGTACTTCCCCGTGATCGTAACCATAGCCCTGATTACATTCTCGATGAATTTGATGAATACCGGTCTCGACCAGGTATTCAATCCGGCCTTGAGGGACTAGGTGATTGATATGTCGAATGTAATGTTAGAGGTCAAGGAACTGACAACAAAATATATCACCCGGTTTGGGGAAGATGTTTACGCTGTTGACCACGTTTCTCTGAAAGTCGAAGAAGGGAAATCGCTGGGAATTGCGGGAGAATCCGGCTGCGGAAAGTCGACGCTGGCGCTCAGCCTGATGGGATATTACTTCGCTCCGCTGCACTATACGAGTGGGGAGATCATCATCGATGGTCGTAATATTTCTGGAATGGACCCCGATGACGTTCGTAGATCGATATTGGGGACGGAGATTGCCTGTATCCCCCAATCCGCGATGAACGCGCTCAATCCCACCCAGAAGATCATCAACCTTATTGAGGATGTTATTCAAGCACATAATCCAATAATTACCAAGAAAGAAATTTACGAACTTGCCAAAGAACGTTTTGAGATCTTGGGGCTTCCAGCGGAGGTACTGCAAAAATACTCCGTTGAACTTTCGGGCGGCATGAAACAGCGCACGGTGATCGCGGTTTCTGTGATCCTTTGTCCAAAAATACTGATCGCTGATGAGCCTTCCTCCGCGCTCGATGTGACTTCACAGAAGATGGTCATCAAGATGTTAAAGGATCTGATGAAAAATGGTTTCATCAAAGCGATGATCTTCATCACGCATGAGCTTCCGCTGCTTTACAACGTGACCGATGATATCTTGGTTATGTATGCAGGGCAGATCGTGGAGAAGGGCACTGCAAAGGAAGCCGTGTTTGATCCGCTCCATCCATATAGCAAAGGTCTCATGGGCTCGATCATTGTGCCTGAAAGTGGTCTGCGGGGAATAAAACTAGCTGCCATTCCCGGTGTACCGCCTAATCTTAAAAATCCACCGGCTGGCTGCCAGTTTGCCGAACGCTGCAAATACGTTCAGCCAGAATGCATGGTTCGTCCTGTCGATATTCGTGAAATTGGAGACGGCCGCGCTTACCGCTGTATCTTTTCAGAAGAACAACTGAGAAAGGCTTATAACAGTGGCTGATGAAAATAATTCATGCCTGAGCGGATCAGGGCTTACCAAGGTATTTGGGTTTGGCCGTCAGAAATGTGTAGCCGTTGATCATGTGGATTTCAATTTCTGCAATGGCGAAATCATCTCGATCGTGGGCGAATCGGGCAGCGGAAAGACCACTTTAGCGAAGATGCTTTTGGGATTGATCAGCGTCACCGAGGGTGAAGTTTGCTTCCAGGGGAAGAAGCGTGATATCAGTACTCAAAAGAAGAAAAAGGAATATTGGAAAAGCATTCAGGCGATCTTTCAGGATCCGTACTGTTCATACAATATGTTCAACAAGATCGATGCCGTGCTTTTAGATTGCATTTACATGCGCGGCGGTCGAAAACTTCCGCATGCGAAGAAAGTAGAGTTGATGGCAGAGGCGTGCAGCTTTGTCAACTTGAAGTTCGAGGAATTGACCAACAAGTATCCTTTCGAGCTCTCCGGCGGACAGATGCAGCGCTTAATGATTGCCCGTATCTTCCTATTGAAGCCGAAGGTCTTGCTGGCTGATGAGCCAACCTCGATGATCGATGCCAGTTCACGCGCGACCATCCTGGAAATGATGATGAAGTTGCGTAATGAAACCGGGATGACGCTTATTTTCATCACCCATGATATTGGCCTGGCGTATTATATTTCTGACAGCGTATATATTATGGAGCATGGAAAATTTGTTGAAAGCGGATCTGCCGATAAGGTGATTCTGTATCCAAGTAAGGCTTACACTCGGCGCTTGATCAGTGATGTTCCAAAGATTCACGAAGAATGGGATCTCTCAACTGTGTAATGCATTCCTCTTGAGTTTGGATTCAAGCGAAATAACGTAATGCTCTGAATACTAAACATGACACACCCCTAATTTAATCATGGAAGATGTCCCTCTGATCCACGGAAGAAGGAGTATCTTAACCCAGACCAATGCAGGCTCGTGACAGAAGTATAGAAAGCTTATTATCATCCCAAGCACAACAGAATAACATGATGCATATTCAACCATTGACGGGCAAATGGCAATTTAAACAAGTGGGGGCAGAAGATTGGTTGCCAGCCAACGTACCTGGAAGTGTCCACACAGACCTGATGGCGAACGGACGCATCCCGGATCCCTTTGTTGCCGATAACGAGAAGCGCGTCCAGTGGGTCGCCGAGTCCGATTGGGAGTACCGGACCAGCTTTACCTGCACAGGCGTGTTGCTTTCCGAAGAAAAGGTTTTGCTGGTTTGCGACGGGCTGGACACCTTGACAACGGTTTTCCTCAACGGTCATGAGCTTGGTCACACGGACAACATGTTCCGCCGGTATCAATGGGAAGTCAAACCATTCTTAAATGCAAAGGATGCCAACGACTTAACGATCACCTTCTCCTCACCGGTGAAATACGCGACGGAAAAGCAAGCCATTCGTCCTCTGCCGGGTGTCCCTCAGGCGATCCCCGGTGGCCCACACCTGCGCAAGGCCCCGTGCCAGTTCGGTTGGGACTGGGGTCCACAGCTCCCGCCGATCGGCATCTGGAAGGATATCCGCCTGGAGGGTTACAGCGGGGCGCGCCTTACTGAAATTCATCTGCGCCAAGACCACTCCGGTGGGAAGGTAGCGGTCGAGGTCCGGGTTGCCGTCCAGCGCTGGGGTGAGGAGCCACTCGCAGCGGTAGTACGAATCATGGCACCGGATGGTGGGATCTTCGTAAAAGAAATGGCTATTACCGCTCAGGATGAGGGGATTGTGAAGGTGCCGATCCCCAGACCTGAGCTTTGGTGGCCGAATAGCTACGGCGGGCAGCCACTCTATCAGGTGGAAGTCTCTCTCATGCGCCGGGATGTTCCCAAGGCAGGGCCGCTGGATCGGCATAGGTATAAGGTCGGACTGCGCACGATCGAATTGCGCCAGCAGGAAGATCAGTGGGGACGCTCCTTTGTCTTTGTGGTCAACGGCCGTCCAATCTTCGTCAAAGGCTCCAACTGGATCCCGGCAGACTCTTTCCCCACCCGGATTACGGACCAATCCCTGGAAGGGCTTATCTGCGCCGCGGCTGAGACGCACCAAAATATGCTGCGCGTCTGGGGTGGTGGTTTTTATGAGGAAGAACGCTTTTACGACCTCTGCGACCGCTATGGCATTTTGGTCTGGCAGGAGTTTATCTTCTCTTGCAGTATCTATCCGCTGGATTCCTCTGAGTTTCTTGAGAACGTCCGGGTTGAGGTGGTCGAGAACGTCCGTCGCCTTCGCCATCGCGCCAGCCTAGCGCTGTGGTGCGGCAACAACGAGATGGAATGGGGCTGGGTTGAGTGGAACTGGAAACGTCCCGAACTGCAGGCTTTGAAGGATGCTTACGACCGGTTTTTCCACCATACGCTGCCCGCATGGTGCCAGGCCGAGGACCCGGATCGCTCCTATTGGCCCAGCTCGCCATCTTCCGATACCCCATTCGATAATCCGAACGGCCAGCGTCAGGGTGATGCCCACTATTGGGATGTCTGGCACGGGCGGAAACCCTTCACCTCTTATCGCGACCAATACCCGCGTTTTATGAGCGAGTTCGGTTTCCAGGCGCTCCCGCCCCTGGCGACCATCCGCACCTACGCGGATGAGGCCGACTGGAACATGACTTCCTACATCATGGAGATGCACCAGAAGAACGCCAGTGGAAACTCCCTGATGGTTGGGCAGATGCTGGATACGTTCCGGTTGCCCAAGGATTTTGTCTCGCTGGTCTACCTGAGCATGGCACTCCAGGCGGAAGGCATCCGTTATGGCGTGGAGCACTGGCGGCGCCATCCCGATCGCGTCGCAGGGATCCTGTACTGGCAGCTCAACGATTGCTGGCCGGTGGCCTCCTGGTCCAGCCTGGACTACTTCGGGCGTTGGAAGGCCTTGCACTACGCCGCACGCCGCTTCTATGCGCCGCTGCTGCTGTCCATCGAAGACAAGCCGCCCGAACAGGGAGTTTATGTCTCCAATGACCTGCTCGAGCTCTGGGAGGGGACCGTGCGCTGGTCACTGGAGACGCTCGCCGGCGAGGTCCTGGCCTCGGGACAGTCGCCGGTCAAGGCCGCCCCGCAAGCTGCGGCCCAGGTGTGCACACTGGACTTTTCCGACCGTATCTCGGATGACAACATCCGCAGGCTGGTCTTCATCGCCGAACTATGGCAGGGGGACCGGTTTGTAACCCGGCAAACGGCGAGCTTCACCCCGATCAAGCACTTATCTTTGGCCGACCCGGCATTGACTCTGGACCTTCGTGACGAGATGGGCCAATTGATCATTGAACTTAAATCTCGCTCACTTGCCCTCCTGGTCGAGCTCTCTCTGGCAGGCACTGCCGTCGTCTTTAGCGACAACTACTTTAACCTGCCTCCTGGTCGGACAGCCCGGATTTCCTGTCCGCTGCCTGCCGGTTGGACTCTGAGCCGGGCGCGAAAAGCATTTCGCCTTCGCTCCGTCTACGACTCTTATTCACACGGCGCTGCAGTTTGAGCGCCGGGTATTGCCAAATTGTCACTTGACAACTCCAATAGCCGATATTGGCGCTTCCCTCCTGCCTGTAGACCGGATCACCAGAAAGGTGTGAGCCATGACTAAAATTAACGACCTGATTAAAAAAATGACGCTGGAAGAAAAAGCCGCCCTGTGTACCGGAGCCAGTCCATGGACAACGACTCCCGTTGAACGCCTGGACTTGCCGGAATTGACCGTTTCGGATGGGCCACACGGCGTACGCCGCGTGGCAGACATAAATAACCTGATCGCGGCAAGCCTGCCAGCCACCTGCTTCCCGACCGCATCCTGCATGGCCTCCACTTGGGATGTGGATTTGATCTACGCCATGGGGCAGGCACTTGCGGAGGAGTGCATCGCCCTGAAGGTTGACGTGGTCCTCGGCCCCGGGGCGAACATGAAGCGCACCCCCCTGGGCGGGCGTAATTTCGAGTATTACTCCGAAGACCCCTTCCTAGCCGGGCAGATGGCCGCTAGCTTCATTGCCGGCGTGCAGAGCAAAGGCGTAGGCACCTCCCTAAAGCATTACGCTGCCAACAACCAGGAGTTCCAGCGCCTCAGCATCAGCTCCGAAATGGACGAACGCACCCTGCGGGAGATTTACCTGCCAGCCTTCGAGACTGCCGTCAAAAAAGCCAAGCCCTGGACGGTGATGTGCGCCTACAATAAGCTCAACGGCACCTACTGCTCCGAGAATCACAGGCTGCTGGTGGATATCCTCAAGGACGAATGGGGCTTCGAGGGCTTCGTCGTCTCCGACTGGGGCGCCGTACACGACCGGGTGGCCTCCTTGAAAGGCGGCCTGGACCTGGAAATGCCCGGCCCGAAGGAACGGCGGGTAAAGGCGGTCGTGGAAGCCGTCCGCTCTGGTGCGATGGGCGAATCCGTGCTGGACGAGTCGGTGCGCCGGATCCTGGGCATCGTCTTCAAGGCCGCCGAGACTTCCAAAGGCGGTTTGTTTGACACCGCCGCACACCACGCCTTGGCGCGCCGCATGGCCGCAGAAGGCATGGTCTTGCTCAAGAACAACGGGATCCTACCTTTGAAGGAGCAGCAGCACATCGCCGTCATCGGTCGCGCTGCCGAAGAGGCGCACTTCCAAGGTGGAGGAAGCTCACACATCAACCCCACCCAGGTGGATAACCCGTTTAAAGAACTACAAAAATCAGCCGGGGAGACCAAGCTGACCTATGCCGAGGGGTATCCGGCGGGCACTGCTTTCGACCAGTCGCTCATCGACGCGGCCGTTAAAAACGCCCGCTCCGCCGACGTGGCTTTGCTTTATCTTGCCCTGCCGGATTCCAAGGAGTCAGAAGGCTACGACCGGCCCGACCTCGACCTGACCCCGCAGCAGGTTGCCTTGATCAAGGCTGTGACTGCCGTCCAGCCTATGACCGTCGTCATCCTTAATAATGGCGCTCCGGTGGTGATGAGCGAATGGATAGACGGCACGGCTGCCGTCCTTGAGGCCTGGATGATGGGACAGGCTGGAGGTGGGGCAATTGCCGATGTGCTCTATGGAAAAGTCAACCCTTGCGGCAGGCTGGCTGAGACCTACCCGCTTAAGTTGGTAGATACACCTGCCCACATCAACTTCCCCGGGGGAAACGGCGAGGTGTGTTACGGCGAGGGCATTTTCATTGGTTATCGTTATTATGACGCCAAAGAGGTACCGGTACAGTTCTCCTTTGGTTACGGGATGAGCTACACCACCTTCACTTACAAGAAACCCAAAGTGTCGGCGGCATCCTTCAGGGATGTGGATGGTCTGACTGTTTCTGTAGACGTAACCAACGCCGGGAAGGTGACCGGCAAGGAAGTTGTCCAGGTGTACGTGCACGATCATAAATCCGGATTGGTCCGCCCGTCCAAGGAGCTCAAGGGTTTCGCCAAGGTTGAGCTACAACCCGGCGAGACCAAGACGGTAACCCTGGCACTCGATTTCCGCGCCTTTGCCTATTACCACCCGGCTTACAAGCAGTGGATTACCGAGGACGGGGAGTTCGATATCCTGATCGGCGCTTCGGTGAACGACATTCGCTGCGCCCAGACCGTTACCCTGCAATCTACCCAGGAGCTGCCCTGCATCCTGAACCGCGAATCAACCCTGCGTGACTGGATGGAGGACCCCCGAGGCAGGCGTGTGTTCGAACCGCTTTTCCAGCAAATGGTGGCACCTATGCAAGCGGCCTTCGGCGGGGGCCAGGATGGAGGAGGTGCTATTGGCATGGACTCTACGGGCTTTTTAATGGAAATGCCTTTGCTGGACATTCTCCACTTCCAAGAGAATGCTCTGCCGATGCCCCCTGAAGATTTGGTGGATGGCCTGCTCGCGCAAGTAAGTCAAAATAACTAAGCGGTCCATGGTTTCAGGAACTTTTAACCTGCACGATTGGAAGTAGTTATTCCCAACTCACATCTATACATGAAACCGGGACGCGTTCGGTGATTCTTTTTAGTCAGGCTTTCACTATCGCCGAGAGGACAACATGCAATTTGGATATTTTGACGACGAGCTTTGTGAGTATGTCATAACACGGCCCGATACTCCCCTGCCCTGGATCAACTATCTGGGCAGCGAGGATTTCGTTGGCTTGATATCCAACACCGCGGGTGGCTATTCCTTTTACAAAGATGCCCGCCTGCGACGGCTGACCCGCTACCGTTATAACAACTCCCCCCTGGACTCGGGCGGACGATATATTTATCTGCGCGATGACTCACGACCGCATCCTTCTGGACCCTTATTCTGGTCGCCGACCTGGCAGCCGACTCGCCAGCGCCTGGATTTCTACGAATGCCGCCAAGGCCTTGGCTACACCGCCATCCGCTCCAGGCTGGCGGGGGTTGAAGCCAAAATCCGCTATTTTGTTCCTTTGGGAGAAAGCCTCGAAACCTGGGAGCTGACTCTCACCAACCGCCGCGACCAGACCGCCGATCTATCCATCTTCTCGGCAATTGAATTTTGTTTATGGGATGCCCTGGACGACGCCACCAACTTTCAACGCAACTATTCCATCGGGCAGGTCGAGGTCCCAACAATGCTTTCTTCTTCTCTTTCTCCCTCCCCTTCCCCCCTCTCCTATTTCGGGAGAGGGGATAGGGGGGAGAATGGGGTCATCTACCACAAGACCGAATACCGCGAACGTCGTAACCACTTCGCTTACTTCGCCTGCTCCGAGCCGCTGGCTGGATTCGACACCCAGCGCGAGGCGTTCCTGGGACCCTACCGGGGCTGGGATTCACCCCTGGCCGTGGAGGCAGGCCAAACGTCCGGCTCGATCGCCTGCGGCTGGCAGCCAATCGGGGTTCATCATGTCAGAGTCACCTTGAGGGCTGGAGAACAAAAAAAGATCATCTTCCTCCTGGGTTATCACGAAAACCCAAAAGATGACAAGTTCGACCCACCCGAATCGCAAACCATCAACAAGCGCACTGTTACGCCGATCATCGCCCGCTACCTGAAAGCCGATGAAGTAGAAAATGCTTTTCAGGCATTAAGGGCGCACTGGGATGAACTGCTAAACAAAATGCAGGTGACCACGCCTGACGAACACACCAACCGCATGGTGAACATCTGGAACGCGTATCAGGTGATGATCACGTTCAATATCTCACGCTCAGCTTCTTATTTTGAGAGCGGCGTCGGGCGAGGTATGGGCTTCCGCGACTCGAACCAGGATCTGCTCGGATTCGTACACCTGATCCCGGAAAGGGCACGTGATAGAATCCTGGAACTGTCTGCGACACAGCTCGAGAGTGGCGGCGCGTATCACCAGTATCAACCGCTGACCAAACGCGGCAATAATGACATAGGCTCTGGCTTCAATGATGACCCGCTCTGGCTGGTCTTGTCAGTGACCGCTTATATCAAAGAGACTGGCGACTGGAGCATCCTCGACGAGCCGGTGTTATACGACAACCAACCTGGCACCGAAGAACCGCTTTACGGACACTTGCAGCGCTCGATCCAGTACACGCTTGATCGTCTTGGCCCGCATGGGCTACCGTTGATCGGCCGTGCCGACTGGAACGACTGCCTGAACCTGAACTGCTTCTCTGAGACACCCGGCCAATCCTTCCAAACCACGACCAACAAGGATGGCAAAGTAGCCGAGAGCGTATTCATCGCGGGGTTGTTTGTGCTGGCAGCCAACGAGATGGCAGAGATTGCCCGACATCTTCAGCGCAACGAGCAGGCCAGGGCATTGGTGAAAGCGGCGCGTGAAATGGAAAAAACCGTCTGGGCGGCAGGCTGGGACGGCGAGTGGTTCCGCCGCGCCTATGACGACGCGGGTAGGCCAGTCGGCTCGAAGGAATGCGAGGAAGGACAGATATTTATTGAGCCACAGGGAATGTGCGTGATGGCTGGCCTGGGCGTGGACGACGGGCGCGCCGAGCAAGCCCTTGATTCGGTCGCAGCCCGGTTGGCGACACCACATGGTATTGTCCTGCATCAACCAGCATATAGTCGCTATTATCTGCACCTGGGTGAAATCTCCTCTTATCCGCCTGGCTACAAAGAGAACGCGGGCATTTTCTGTCACACCAACCCGTGGATCATAATCGCCGAGGCAAAGATCGGGCGCGGGGACAAGGCCCATGATTACTACCTGCGCATTAACCCCTCGGCGCGTGAAAAGATCAGCGAAGTACACCGCTGCGAGCCATACGTTTATGCCCAGATGATCGCAGGCCGCGACGCCCCGACCCCTGGCGAGGCGAAGAACTCCTGGCTGACAGGCACCGCAGCCTGGAACTACGTCGCCATCACACAGTGGATACTCGGTATCCGTCCGACGTTCGATGGGTTGGAGGTGACTCCCGTCATTCCGTCGGCGTGGAGCGGCTTCGAAGCGGTTCGCAGTTATCGGGGCGTCTGCTACGTGATCCATGTTGAGCGAATAGGCCCGGGGAACAACATCCGGTTGGAAGTGGACGGGAAAGCCGTCGAGGGGACCATCGTCCCAATACCGCCAACCGGGACCAGAGAAGTGCGGGTAATGGTGAGAATATATTGATGAAATACGGTTTTTTTGACGACGATGCAAAAGAGTACGTGATCACCCGGCCAGATACCCCCCAGTCGTGGAGCAATTTTCTGGGTTCAACTGAGTATGGGGCTATCATTACAAACAATGCCGGTGGGTATGGTTTTTACCAATCGGGGGCGCGCGGACGCTTCCTACGCCTGCGATTCAACAGCGTCCCTATGGATCAACCGGGACGTTATTTCTATCTTCGTGACCGCCAGAGCGGCGATTATTGGTCGGCCTCCTGGCAACCAGTAGGCAAACCGCTTGACCAGTATCATTCCACTTGCCGTCACGGTACGGCATATACCGTTATCGAGTCACACTATTCAGAGATCGCCTCTGAGACAACTTATTTCGTTCCTCTAGGGCAAACCTTTGAATACTGGCGCTTGAAGGTTACCAACGAGGGCGTCAGGCCGCGCCAGATTTCGGTCTTTACCTTTTGCGAATTCACCAACCAGTGGGATACCTTCCAGGATCAGGTCAACTTGCAGTATTCACTTTTCATTATCCGTGGCGAGTTGACGGATGACAGACTGCTACGCATCGCCATCCAGGATAACCTGACCCCGGGGACGGAAGGGTTCTCCCTCCATGATAACGCCCGTCATTGCTGGATGTCGTTGGTAGGCGCCCCGCTGGAGGGTTATGATACCAGCCGCGAGGCTTTCCTGGGGCCATACCGCGTTTATTCCAATCCGTGGGTGGTGGAGCAGGGACAATGTACCAACAGCAACGTTTATGGCGATAACGCATGTGGCAGCCTGCAAACCAGTTTGGACCTCCAGCCCGGCGAGAGTCGGGAGCTATTGGTCATGCTGGGCATTGGCGATGCCCGCAAAACAGGCAAAAGCGCCGTGACCGAATTTGGTTCGCTGGAAAGAACCAGAACAGAACTGCAAAAATTAAAAAATGACTGGCATTCCAATTTGGGCGGTCTGATTGTGGAGGCACCGGACGAAGAGCTTAATCACACGATCAACGTGTGGGGGCTTTATAATTGTTTAATTTCTTTTGCCTGGTCACGCTCTGCCAGCCTGGTTTACAACGGGGAACGCGACGGGCTGGGGTTCCGTGATTCGTTGCAGGATATTCTGGGAGTGGTGACTGCCATCCCAGAAAAATCCAGGGAACGGCTGGAACTGATGCTCACCGCCCAGTTGTCCAATGGTGGAGCGATACCGATCGTAAAGCCATTTGAGCATCGGCCCGGTCACGAAAAAGCACCGACCCCTGAAGAATATCGCTCCGACGACTGCCTTTGGTTCTTCAACGTGCTCCCGGCCTACGTAGGTGAGACCGGCGACCTGGGTTTCTACAATAGGGTCCTGCCATATGCTGATCAAGGTGAGGCGACCGTTTTCGGCCATCTGCGGCGCGCCCTGGAATTCAACCTGGAGCGCACCGGCAAACACGGCCTGCCCTGTGGCCTCGCTGCGGACTGGAACGACTGCCTGCGCCTGGGCTATTTCGGTGAGAGCTTGTTTGTAGCCTTTCAGGTACGTTTGGGACTGACAGTCTATGCAGAAGTAGCTGAACGGATGGGGAAGCCGGACGAAGTGAAATGGGCGCTCGCTCAACGTAATTCACTGGATGCCAGCATACAGGCCTGTGCTTGGGACGGCGAATGGTTCATCTGGGCCATAGGTGAGGATGGTACGCTGTATGGCACTAAAGAGTGCAACGAGGGGCAGATATATCTCAACACACAGGTCTGGTCAGTAATCAGTGGGGCAGCCGCACCCGAACAAGCCGCCCGCTGTATGCAAATTGTCCAGGAACGCCTGGCCACTCCCTACGGCCTCATGCTTTCTGCGCCGCCTTTCGTCAAGACGCCGATTGACGTGATGCGCGCCGTGGTCTTCAACCCCGGCATCAAAGAGAATGCCGGCATTTTCAATCACACCCAGGGGTGGGCGGTAATGGCTGAGTGTTTGTTGGGCCATGGCGACCGGGCCTATGAGTATTACCGAGCTTTCATGCCGGCTGCCTACAATACCCGTGCTGAAATCCGACAGAGCGAGCCATACGTGCAGGGACAAACGACCTACTCGATCTATTCTCCTCGCCCTGGCAATACCCGCACACCCTGGCTGACCGGCGCGGCAGCCTGGGCTTATTTCAGCGCCACGCAATACATCCTGGGGCTGCGGCCGGAACTGGACGGACTGCGCATTGACCCGTGCATCCCGTCGGATTGGGAGGGCTTTTCAGCGACGCGCAGGTTCAGGGGGCGAACATTCCGTATTGCCGTCCACAATCCGCAGAATGTTTGCAAGGGTGTCACAAAAATGGTCGTGGATGGGAAGGAAGTGGGGGGGAGCCTCGTACCGTTGGACCTACCCGGCAGTGAACATCGGGTGGATATCTGGCTAGGCAAATAAACAAGGACAGGTATGGACGAGAGTTTGCTCGAAATCCGGGAGTATGATGGTGAGGGGTACAAAGCGTTGGTTGATTACGAGCAATGGCGAGTGGCCATCCTGCGCTACCTGGACGAACTCCAGCCTGACCGGATTGATACGATGGAGCGTCACACTGAGACAGATGAAGTCTTCGTGTTGTTGCGCGGGCAGGGTATATTGCTGATGGGGGGAAATGAAGTGCGGGTGAATGGGATTTACCCACAATTTATGGAGCATGGCAAAATCTATAACGTCAAATGCAATACCTGGCACACCATTATACTCAACAGGGATGCCAGTGTGCTCCTGGTGGAAAACCGCGACACCGGTAGACACAATTCAGAATACACCAGTCTAACAAAGGAACAAAGGCATTCAATCCTGGAGATAGCACAACACATAATTACCTCCGGCAATGGGGTAGTCTCCCTCAAACCTGTATCACCATCATCTTCCTAATGCGGATAAAGAGGATAAATTGTATTTTCTTGTATTCTTAATAAACTACCGCCGCCAAAGGCGACGGTAGTTTATTAAGCGCCATGGCTGCCTCTGTGCCGCCCGGCTCGGGCAGGTTGATTTTCCTGCCCTGGCTTTCCGGAGAGCACGCCCCCGTGTTCGACCACTATGCCCGAGGCGGATACGTCGGCCTGACGATGAGCCATAACAAGGCGCACATGACGCGCGCCGTGATGGAAGGGGTGGCCTATCACACCCGCTGGATCTGCGAGGCAATGGAGAAGACCGGATTCCGCATTGACGGTTTCATCGGCATCGTCGGCGGCTGGAATAGCGAAATCTGAACCCAGATCATTGCCGATGTGACCGGCCACGCTTTGGTTAAGAGGAAGAAAATGCCGTAAAGATCGTGGAATTCCTGAAAGAAAAGTGATCTTCTTTCGCCCCGGTGGCCGAAATGGCTCTGGGGTGCGGGCTGCGGATCTCGGAGTTGGCCGGCTTGAAAGGCAAGGATGTGGACAAGGAGCATGGCCTGCTACATATGGTGGGCAAGGGCGATAAGCCTTGATCTCGCTTTCCAGGCTGCTATCTTTTTTTCCCAGGCGGATACGTTCCCCCTGGGGAAATGCGCTGGAATATAAGCCGGTTTTTATTGCATTACTATTTCCTGGCAGGCCCCCTCGAATACGCTCGGGGCAGGTGCCGGATCTGCGACTGGTCATGGCGAAAAGAAGGATTTTATGAGTGAGATCAAGGCGAGCATCCCGTCGGAGCCGGTCAGGATACTGGTGAATGTCAGGCCGGAGCACAGGCGGGGTTCGTGGTCGTCGAGGATCCTGTCAATTTTGGCGTGATCCTTATAGTGGGCTGATTGGGTGGCCTCGATGAGGGCAAGGCGTTTGTCCAGGCGGAAGAAAAATTCTTCGATCGTGTTGTTGGGCGGGGTGTCGGACATGAGTAAACGGGGATCATTTGTCGATGACTCATGTCATCGACATGGCCTCGGACGGCTGGCCCCGCGGGTGTGCTACGCGAACGCCGCCTCGGCTAGGGCGCGGTGGGCGCGCGGGGGCGGGTCAGCGGGAGGGGGGCTTCGGCGACTCATGCCGCCGAAACAGCCGTTGGCGGCATGACGCCGCCTCGGCTAGGGCGGTGGGCGTGCAGTCGAGAGCGGCGGAGCCGCGGTCCGCTGCAGTGAAGGGTTGGGCAGCCCGCTGATTTGGAATGCTGCCACGATTTTATGATCTTGTTCGGAATAATACTACTATGAACTCTACCTATCTCTCGCAATGAGAGGAACATAGACACAGAATTACTGCAAGATGATGGAATCCACAATTTGATTTATCTGAGTGTCAATAACGGAAATACTGTCACTCGTAAAATTGGTAACGTACAGAAACCGTTTATCGGCAGTAATGGCAGCATTAAACGGATCGAGACCAGTTTTGATTAACGCTTTGACAACTTTGCCCGGATTGGTTTCCAGCAGATCGAAGACCGCCACCCAGTTGGGATCGAAGCATATTGCATACACCGTTTGCTCGTCTGGGGGCAGATAGAAATCAAGCGCATAAATCCCCATTGGATAATCCAAGGACTTGATTATCGTGTAAGTCTCCACATCCAGGACGGTTATTATGGCCGTCTCTCTTTGGACGTATACTCGTTTCCCATCTGGTGTGATTTTCACTTCAGAAGGACATCCCGTAACCGGTGTAGAAGCAATGATTGTGTTTGTTGCCGTATCGATGACTGTCACCTTTTGGGCTATGCAACTGGATACAAAGACTTTTTTATCGTCTGGTGTAATCGCAATTCCTCTGGCAGGCACGATGCGCTTGTCCCCGTCAGCCCCGACCCAAATCCGGGTCACAACCTTATCTTGAACTAAATCTACGACTATGACCTCATCCCCGTCCCCACCAGCAAGATAGGCTGTCGTTTCTGTACTATTCAAGGCAATTCGATAGACAATCGAGTCCCAGGGATCATGTGTGGTGATCAGACCCAGATCAAATGATTTGAGAATCTGTAACGAATCCGAATCAATCACAAACAACCTGCCGTTACCTCCGGGTAAATAACGCGCGCTATAAACATACACATATCTTCCGCTGGGAGATATCTTCACACCCCGTGGGGCAATCGGGAAGGTTGCTAGGACAGTATGTGTGGTTGGATCGATCGCTAGCAGGCTCTTTCTTGCTTCGCTTACTACAAATAACCGGTGACCATCCGGAGTGACGTCAATATCTGTCGGGGTATAGGATGCAGCTTTTCTAAAAGTAATGGACTGGAGGTAGGTCGCATTAATTGCGTCAATGACATGGGCTTCAGCAGGTTGAAGGCCGTTCGCATTCCCGTCGGAAACGAATACTCGCTTTCCTTGGGGATCCATCAACACACTCGACGGCTCTACGCCCACCTGAATATCCTTGACAAACAGATCATCTTCACCACCAATGACCGATACGGTATTTCCCGGTCCAAATGCGCCGATGCCGGAAAAATCGCGCATATTGGCAACATAAACCTTTTTACCATCAAGAGTAATAGCAATGCCTTTGGGAGAGCCTCCAACCGCCACCGTCGTTATTACCTGCATTTTCAAGAGGTCAACGACAGAAACATCATTGGAGATCTCGTTGCTGATATATGCTTTCTTGCCATCTGGGGTAATCGCTGCAAACCAGGGTTTATTCCCTACCGCGACAGTCGAGATTACCTGAAAGCTCCCGGTATCGATCACCGAAAATAGGTCTCTCGATGGGCTATTCACATTCCAACCACGAGTCGTGTATAGGTATTTTCCATCGGACGAGAGTGTGATGAAGTTCGTCCCCGGTACTTCTAAGAAACCGGCCATTTTCTGATTTTGCAGATCCAATTTATAGATACCTTCTCGGAGACCGTTGGAATCCCAGACAGTAATGTACAAATATCTCCCATCCGGCGTTACTGCGTGAGATCCAGTGGGGGTGTAGGGGGACTGCATTGGGATAATCGAGGCAACCAACCTGCTTGTCGTGTCTATCACCAGGACTCGATTAAGGTCGCTAAAGTTCAAACTAGGGCAGTCGGGTTCGTAGACACATTGAAGCGAATCTGTTAAGTAAGCATAGCGACTATCTGGTGAGAATGTCACTTGCGAGATGGGATGACTCTGATTTCCTGGAAGATGGATTTCGCCCACAATTGGATAATTGGGGGATTCGATATTGACGATGACTATGTGCCTCTCCAGGGTAGAAGCCCACAGTTCCTCGCCATCGGGTCTAACGCCTAATTGGTGAACATTATCCATCATCCCCTGCTCATCCGATGCGGTTGGTAGGTTGAATGTCCTCACCAGGAAGACCGCCATCTCGGCGCGTGTAACCGGGTCCTCAGGGCAATAAGACAGGGGTGAAAGGTTGCAGCCTCCCGTAATCCCTTCCGCATACAACTGCTCGATCCAACTCGCTGCCCAGTAGCTGGTGGGGACATCCGTTAAGACGCCCACAGCCGCAGGCGGGGTGTAGTCGGCGCCGTGTTTGGCCTTCAGGAGGAAGACGGCCATCTCGGCGCGGATAATTGAGCGGTCCGGGCAGTAAGACAGCGGTGATAGACTGCAGCCGCCGGTGATGTGGTCGGCGTAGAGTTGCTCGATCCAGTCGGTATCCCAGTAGGAGAGAGGCACATCGGCGAAGACGCCCCCAGTACCGGCGGGCGGGATGTAATCCGCGCCGTGTATGCCGCGCTCAATGAAGACTGCCATCTCAGCGCGGGTGACTGACCTTTCCGGACAGTAGGCCAAAGGATTGGTGCTGCATCCTGAGGTGAAGCCGGCGGCATATAGGCGTTCGATTTCCGACCAGGCCCAGTAGGTGGATGGCACGTCAGCGAAGATGGTACTGGGCGGGGTAACGCCATACACATCCACCGGAATATTGCTGTCGGTGTTTGAGTTATTCCCTAATTGACCAAATATATTCCATCCCCAACACTTCACCCCCCCGGTCGTGGTCAGCGCACAGGTATGGTATTTGCCCGCTGCCTTGGGTCCAATCTGGCTACTGGTAGTCAGTGGTGCTGCGTTTCCCATTGTGTTGGATTCTGATGGAACCACTTTCCCCGTTCCCTTTGCGCTGACCGCTGCGGGATTTGTCAGAAGTGGCAGCAGCAGTAGGACGAACATACAGATCAAACTCGTTAACTTGGTGGATTGTTTTTTCATAGGAATTTTCCTTTGTTTATAACGTGCTCATCCTGACCAACACCTTGTCACCTGTACTGGCTGTAAAGGTATAGGTGTCTGTCTCGCCGGCGGAGGCAATAGAACACTGAATAATCTCTCCAAAGCTAATTGATGGAGGGCAAACAGCTTATGAACAACTACTGAAGTATAGATAATATGAGGAGCCCGGTCAAGTGGTTTGGCAAGACAGGTCGTTTCATTCCACGGAATGTGGTACTCTCGCACAAAACTGTTAGAGAATGCTCACAAAGGAGGAGCAAATGGAACCAGAAACGACCTGCACGAGTAATGATACTACGGAAAAGAGGAAGTTCTACATGGCGATGGAGTTGAGCCAAAAGGAATGGAAACTGGGGTTCAGCGTGGGACCTGGGCAGGCGCCGCGGCTGCGGAGTGTGGCTGGGCGAGACCTTGGGGGTTTGGTTGTGGAGATCCAACTGGCTCGAGAGCGGTTCGGGTTGGGAAAGGAGGTGGAGGTGGAGAGCTGTTATGAGGCCGGGAGGGACGGATTTTGGTTGCATCGTTTCTTGGAAAAGCAGGGGGTGAGGAAACTGGTGGTGGACTCGGCAAGCATCGAGGTGAGTGAGCAAACCTACTATTGCTGGTGCCCAAACAACCCTGGAAAAGTTTTTGACGCAGTGGTTGATTTCTTACAGATCGTCAGTGCATCCGAATACCATCGCACAGTATGAGGGGATCATTCGTTTACATCTCATCCCGTTTCTGGGACACATAAAGTTGAAGGATTTACGCACTGATCAGATACAGGCACTATATACCGGTGAAACTAAAAAGGGGACCAGTCCAAGGATGGTCCGTTCCATTCATAGTGTTGTCCGTCGTGCATTGAACATTGCCCTAAAGTGGGGTTTGATCGGTCGAAACCCCGCGCCATCTGTCACTCTCCCCAAGCTGAAGCGCAAGGAAATGAAAACGCTGAACGATTCCCAGGTGAGGGTATTCTTGTCTGCTGCCAAAGGTCTGCGGCATGAAGCCTTATTCTGGATGGCAGTCTTCACCGGGTTGCGTGAGGGAGAACTCTTTGGTTTGAAATGGTCTGATCTGGATTGGGGGAAAAAGCATCTCAAAGTTCAGCGCCAGTTGCAACGGATACAGGGGAAAGGTATGGTCTTCACTGAACCAAAGACCGCAGCTGGCAAGCGCATGATCGTGCTCAGTACAGCCACGGTCGCCAAATTGCAGGAACATCTCGATCGTCAGCAGCAGGAACGTGTGTCTGCAGGGGATAGATGGCAGGAGCATGATTTAATGTTTCCATCCACACTCGGTACACCCATGGATCCAAGCAATATGTACAAGGATTTCAAGGATACATTGAAGATGGCTGATCTACCGGACATTCGCTTTCATGACCTGCGTCATACAGCCGCAACCCTCATGTTGCAGCAAGGAACACATCCAAAAATCGTACAGGAACGACTGGGGCACTCTGACATCAGCCTGACCTTGAATACCTATTCGCATGTGCTGCCATCCATGCAGGAAGAGGCTGCCGAGAAGATGGATGAGATTCGGGTGCCAATCGAAGTGAGTTCAACTTTGAAAAAAGTCAAAGAACCATCGCCGTCATTCGCAGGAACCGTTCAACCCCAATGATCTTGGTTTAGACTTATTTTGGGTAGCTGTAAGGTAGCTGTAGTAAAAAGAGCCTTCCGAAACGGAGGCTCTTTTAATGCCCATATATGGGGGTTCTGAGGCGGTTTATCGCCATATTTAGGTGACCGACCAGGGACTTGAACCCTGAACCGATTGATTAAGAGTCAATTGCTCTGCCAGTTGAGCTAGTCGGCCTTTGCGGGCGAAATTATACCGCAAAAAGGGGTGATCACGATAACAAATCCACTGGTTCATTGGGAAACCCCGTGATACACGGCCATATCTGGCGGTGCGACGTAAGTTGGATTGGCAATCCGACCTTCCGCTGGCGGCGCGCCACGGTAAATCCCAGAGAGCCAATCCACTAATCCAGATATGGCTCGTACTCGGCGCGTGCCAGGCCCTGCTCGACGGCCTTTTCGGCTACCGCGCGCGCCACCGCCTGGTGAACTTTTTTATCGAGTGGGCTGGGCACAAGCTCACCCGATGGGGTCATATCGGCGATGGTCTGCGCGGCGGCCAGATACATCTCGTGGGTGATGCGCTCCAATTGGGCGTTATCCTCAGCATAGACGGTGATCTCGCGCACCACGCTGCGATGGTCTTCTTTGATCAGGTTGATCTCGCCGAGGTTACCGCCCTGCTCGGCAATCGCCATGATCAGGTGCGCCAGTGTGCCGACCACTTGATCGTTCTGGACGCGCACGGTGCGCATGAGCTTTCTTTCCCAGGCCATAGATACCTCGAGATTACAGATTGATGTTGCTAACCACCAATTTGACTCATGACGCGATTGGTGGCGATCATGCCCTCGGCCAGCCCGTGGCCCCAGGGCTTGTTCCAAACAGCATCCAGGATCAGGGTGCGCAAATCGTCTTGTGTCGCGCCGGCGCGCAGCGGCCTGAGCAAGTCAATCTCGTACTCGCGCAGCAGGCACATCCGCAGCACACCGTCGGCAGTCAGGCGGGCGCGCGTACAAGAGGCGCAGAAGGGCGCGGACACTGATGAGATGAAGCCAATGTCGCCTTGCGCGCCGGGAATGTGGAAGACGCGCGCTTCGCCGTCCAGTTTTCCATCGTTGACCGGCTCGAGAGGCCCAAAGACCGCTTCGACCCGCGCCTGGGTCTGCGCAGCGGTGACCATCTGCGTGACCTGGAGCCTGGTCGCGCCGGCGAAGGGCATCATCTCGATGAAGCGCACCTGCCAGGGATGTTCGAGCGTCAGGCGCGCCAGCTCAACTACATCCTCTTCGTTGTAGCCCTTGACGACCACAGTGTTGAGTTTGACCGGCTTCAGACCGGCCTCTTCGGCTGCCAGGATGCCGTCCCAAACGTCTTCCAGGTCGCCCCAGCGCGTCAGGCGGCGGAATTTGGCCGGGTCCAGTGTATCAATGCTGACGTTGACGCGCTGCAGGCCAGCCTCGGCCAGGGATTGGGCCAGGCGCGGAAGCAGCGCGCCGTTGGTCGTCATGGAAACGGTGCGCACGCCCGGGGTGTGGGTGATGCCGCGCACCAGTTCGACTACGTTCGCCCGCACGGTCGGCTCGCCCCCCGTTAGGCGGAGCTTGTCGAAGCCAAGCTCCGCAAAGAGACGCGTCAGGCGTAGGATTTCTTCATCCTGCATTAACGCCGCATTGGGCCGAAAGGTCATGTCTTCCGGCATACAATACAGGCAGCGTAAATTGCAATGGTCGGTGAGGCTGATGCGCAGGTAGTGGATGCGTCGTCCGAAACGGTCGAGAGCCATAGATCCTCAAGTTTACCGGTAAAATGAAGGGCGTGGCCTGATTATGGTAGCTGGCAGTACAAGCTACCATTATAACCACTTTTCATTTCAGCACTTTCGATCTTGACATTCCCCCACCCGGCGCGTATACTCACCTCACAATTGAACGGGGAGCCTGTGTTTCAGGCTGAGAGGAGGCTAACAGCCTCGACCCGCAGAACCTGATCCGGATCATGCCGGCGGAGGGAACATAGCCTGAATCCAACCATCCTCCGCAAGCGAGGATTTTTGTTTAACACAAAGGACACAAAAATGACGAAGGAATCCTTGTGCTCAAAACGAAAGCTGTTGTGTACTTTGTGCCCTTTGTGTTGAAAGAGTCTCTATGCCCGAACGCGCCATTATCTTTGCCAACGGTCACTTACCGGACCTCGAGCCTGCTCGCCATTTAATCCGCCCCAATGATTTCCTCATCGCCGCGGATGGAGGCACACGCCACGCATTGGAGCTCGGCCTGTTACCTTCCATCGTCATCGGCGACCTGGACTCACTGACGCCAGACGATAGGCAACGGCTGGAAGGATCGGGCGTCGAAATCCGCCAATACCCGCCCGACAAGAACGAAACCGACCTCGAACTCGCCCTGCGTACCGCGCTCGAGGCAGGCTATCGCAGCATCCTCGTCCTCGCCGCGCTGGGCGGCCGTCTCGACCACACCCTCGGCAACCTGGTCCTGCTCACCGCCCCATCGCTGGCGGAGGTGGATGTCCGTCTCGACGATGGGTTAGAGGAGGCCTTTTTCGTTCGCACGCAGGCCGATATCCAGGGATGCCCCGGTGATACGGTCTCTTTGATCCCCTGGGGTGGTCTATCAGAGGGCGTGACAACCGAAGGCCTGCGTTGGCCTCTGCGCGGCGAGACGCTCCATCCCGATAAGACGCGCGGCGTCAGCAACGAGATGCTGGCTGAGATTGCAACCATCTCCCTGAAGTCCGGCCTTCTTCTTGTCATCCATCTCCGCCAAAATCGTCAATTGTAAATCGAAACGGAGGTTCCTATGAAACGCTTTTTCTTCCTCACAATTCTTGTCACTCTTGTGCTCGCGGCGTGCGCCCCCAAAGGCCCCGCCACGCTGAAGGTTATGACCCACGACTCCTTCTTCGTCAGCACGGACGTGGTCACGGCTTTCGAGCAAGCCAACAACGTCAAAGTGACCTTCATCAAGAGCGGGGATGCCGGCGCAGCCCTCAACAAGGCCATCCTCTCCAAAGACGCACCCCTTGCCGACGTCTTCTATGGTGTGGACAACACCTTCCTCTCGCGCGCCCTCGAAGCCGGCATCTATGAGTCTTATGCTTCGCCTTTGCTGGCGAACATCCCGACCGAATTCCAGCTCGACCCTCAGCACCGCGCCCTGCCGGTGGATTACGGCGATGTCTGCATCAACTATGATAAGGCCTACTTCACAGACCACAACCAGGCAGTCCCGCAATCACTGGAAGACCTGACCAGGCCTGAGTACAAGGGCCTGCTCGTCGTCGAGAACCCGGCTACTTCTTCACCCGGCCTTGCATTTTTGCTGGCAACCGTCAAGCACTTCGGCGCGGATGGCTACCTCGATTACTGGCGTTCGCTGCGCGCCAACGGCGTGGTGGTCGTGGATGGCTGGGAGACAGCCTACTACACCAATTTCAGCGCCTCCTCGGGACACGGCCCGCAGCCGATGGTGGTCTCGTATGCCTCCAGCCCGGCGGCAGAGGTTGTCTATGCTGAGACACCATTGACCGAATCCCCCACCGCCTCCATTCTCGGACCCGATACCTGCTTCCGCCAGATCGAATTCGTCGGCATTCTGGCCGGCACCCAGAACCGCGCCCTGGCCGAGAAGTTCGTGGATTTCATGCTGGGCGTGGCGTTCCAGGAGGATATGCCCCTGCAGATGTTCATGTCCCCTGTCAATCTCAATGCCAATCTGCCAGAGGCTTTTGTCAAATATGCCCCGGCAGCCGAGCAGCCAGCCACACTCTCCCCTGATCTGATCGCTGCCAACCGCGATCGATGGATTGCCAACTGGGCGGAAGTGGTTCTACGATAGGAGGTCATCTTGACCATGCTCACCTACCATGCCCCCAAAGTACGGGGTCAGGAAGGCGCGAAGACACTAGGGCAAGAATTTGGTGCCTTCGTCTCTTTGTGGTTAAGACCCTCTCTCCCCTGGCTGGGCGTCTCCATCTTCCTTAGCCTTTTCTTCTTCTACCCTCTCGCCCGCATCCTCTGGCTGGGACTTAACTCCGCCTCACTCTCTGGCATTGGAATCCCTTCCTTGCGCCTTACGTTTTACGTTTTACTTTTTACCCTCTACCAGGCATTCCTCTCCACCCTCCTCACCCTGCTCATCGGCCTGCCTGCTGCCTACCTCATCGCCCGCTTCGACTTTCGTGGCAAGTCCCTGCTGCGCCTGATGACCGCTATCCCTTTCATGCTGCCGACGGTGGTGGTGGCGGCTGGCTTCAACGCCTTGCTCGGCCCGCGCGGCTGGATCAACCTCGGGCTGATGCGGCTCTTCGGCCTCGACTCGCCGCCCATCGTCTTCGTCTACACCCTGTGGGCCATCCTGCTTGCGCACGTTTTCTACAACACTACCATCGTCATCCGCGTGGTCGGGAACGCGCTGGCGCACCTCGACCCGCGCCTCGAACAGGCCGCCCGCCTGCTAGGCGCAGATAAGTGGCGCGCGTTCTGGCGGGTGACGCTGCCGCTCTTGCGTCCGCCCATCCTGGCCGCCGCGCTGCTGGTCTTCCTGTTCGATTTCACCAGCTTCGGCGTCATCCTGCTGCTGGGCGGGCCGCGCTTCGCCACGCTGGAAGTCGAGATATACATCCAGGCTATCCAGGTTTTCAACCTGCCGCTGGCCGCTGTGCTCTCCCTTATCCAACTCCTGTGCACGCTAGCGTTTTCAATTCTTTATAGCCGCATCGTGACGCGCGTGGCCGTGACCACTGCTCCCCGCGCGGCCGCCTCCAACCTGTACCGGGCGAGGAGCTGGCGTGAAAAGTTGTTCGTCGGCGGGATGCTCTTGCTGCTGGTGGCCTTGTTCCTGCTGCCGATGGCCTCCCTGCCACTGCGTTCCGTGGCGCGCCTGGAATCTGCTCGCGGCGAACGGACAGCCGTCAGCTATGGCTTGACAACTGACTACTACGCCGAACTTTTCGTCAATCGGCTCGGCTCGCTCTTCTACGTGCCGCCTTTCGAGGCGTTGACCAACTCGTTGATCTACGCCACTGTAACAGTCATTCTCTCGCTTTCTCTCGGATTCCCGGTCGCCTCCGCGCTGGCTCGCCCCAGGCGGCTGGAGCGTCTCCTCGACCCGTTCCTGATGCTGCCCCTGGGCGCCTCGGCTGTGACCCTCGGCCTGGGCTTCATAATAACCTTCAACCGTCCACTGCTTGCTGGTCACGGGTCACTGATCACTTCGCCCTTTCTCGTTCCTCTTGCGCACACTATCATCGCCCTGCCGTTCGTGATCCGCAGCCTGCAGCCTGCGCTGGCCTCCATCCCTGATCGCCTCCGCCAGGCGGCCGCTATGCTCGGAGCCTCACCACTGCGGGCATGGTTTACGGTGGACTGGCCGATTGTCTCGCGGGCGTCGCTGGCCGCGGCGATCTTCGCTTTCACCGTGTCGCTGGGCGAATTTGGGGCCACCTCGTTGGTTTCCCGTCCTGAGTATCCCACACTGCCAATCGCCATCTACCGTTTCCTCTCCCAACCCGGCGGGTTGAACTACGGCCAGGCCATGGCCATGGCGACGATTTTGATGGTTGTTTGCGCGACGGGAATATACCTCATCGAACACTTCCGCTTACCAGGAGCAGGAGAGTTCTAAAACGTGAAACGTGAAATGTGAAACGTAAAACGTAAGCCAATTACGTTTCACGTTTCACGGAAAGTTTGCAATGCTCCAACTTCTCGACATCACCAAAGATTACGAAAACAAATCTCTCTTACGCGGTATCTCATTCACCGTGGCCGCCAACGAGACAATCTGCTTGTTGGGCGCTTCGGGCAGCGGAAAATCCACGCTGCTGCGCATCATCGCCGGGCTGGAACCCCCAGAACAAGGGACGGTTTTCTGGGAGGGGCAGGATTTGGCATCCGTGCCCGCCCACCTGCGCAATTTCGGCCTGGTATTTCAAGATTACGCCCTCTTTCCGCACCTTTCGGTCTTCGAGAACATCGCCTTCGGCCTGAAGATGCAAAACCTGCCTCAGCCGGAGATCAGGCGGCGCGTGCAAGAAGCCATGGCGCATGTCAATCTTTCCGGCTTCGAGCGGCGGCGGGTCACCGAGCTTTCGGGCGGCGAGCAGCAGCGCGTGGCGCTGGCGCGTGCGCTGGCGCCCCGTCCGCGCCTGCTGATGTTCGACGAACCCCTTGGCGCGCTGGATCGCGCCCTGCGCGACCGTCTGCTGGACGAGCTGCGCGGTATTTTGCACGCCACGGGTGTCCCTGCCATTTACGTCACGCACGACCAGGAGGAGGCCTTCGCCATCGCCGACCGCGTCCTGCTCCTCCACGAGGGTGAGATCGTCCGGGAAGGCAGCCCGTCCGAGGTCTGGAACGAGCCATACTCCGCCTGGGAAGCGCGCTTTCTTGGCCTGGGTAATGTCGTCGAGGGCGTTGTCAGGTTTCAAATTGGAAAGGTGGAGGTCGAAACCCCAGCGGGCGTTTTCGGTTTGGGCTGTGGGCATGCGCATCAGGCCGGGGAAAAGGTCAATTTACTGCTGCGTCCGTCCGGGGTCCGCATCGCAGCGGACGGGAATTTGCGCGGGGTGGTGGCAGACATTGTCTTCCACCAGGATGAGTTCAAGATTACGCTCGAAAGCGGCTTATATTTCTATCTCCCCGAAGCGCCGAAAATTGGTGAGGCGATTGCTGTTTCTATTCCCCCTTCTGCGGTACACTGTCTGGCATGACGCAACCCATCACCGTCATCAAGCGCAACCTAATCGGCGAAGAGATTTGGCGTTACACCGGCCTCATCCTGCGCCGCGAGCCGAATGCGCTGACCCTGCCGAGTAGGTGCTGCGCAGAGGCACGCTTCAACCGCCCGGATACGCCCTTCCAGGGCATTTTACTGAAGAAGAACGACCGTTTCGTGGAGACCTACTACCGAGTAGGCCTTCGGCACCGAGCGCTGGTTCAACGTCTACGAGATCCACGACCGCGACCGGATCAAAGGCTGGTACTGCAATATCAGCCGTCCTGCCATCCTGGAAGCGGACGACCAGCTCTCGTACGTAGATTTGGCTCTCGACTTGTGGGTCACGCCGGACTTGACGCAGGTGGTGCTGGACGAGGACGAGTTCGCTGCCTTCGACCTGGAGCCTGAAACCCGCTCCCGTGCGCTGGAGGCGCTGAAAGAGTTGCGCCTGCGTTTTGGTTGAAAGTAAAAACCTGGCTCCTTCGCGAAACCGGGTTTCTTGCTAAATCAAGGGCACCAGCGCGGGGACGAGAACGTAGATGCCAAGCTCGTTCAGAATGTCTGGCCCGAAGGCGATGATCAACCCAATCGCGCCGACGCAGCAGCAACACAACACCAGGATCACTACGAGGACAATGAGCCAGGTATTGTTCTTCTTGGCTGGCGGAAGTGAAGCAGCAGGTATGCCAGTGACCTCGGCCATGTCTTAGTAACCAGAAGTATTCAAGAAGGGGATGGATAGGAATGGAATAGTGAATATCCCCAGGAACGATAATAGGAATAAACAACCTACGCATAAGCCACCAACGACGGCGAGATAACCCAGGATAAGCCCGATAGTCGCCATGCCGCCGCCGGTGACTGTACCGCCGCTCCTGTTGATCTCACTCTTTGCCATGTGGCCGGTGATGATCGCGACGATGGAACCCAGGAAAGGCAGGACGGTCCAGCCGGTGATACCGGCGATCAGGCTGACCAGGGCCATCGTGCTGCTGCGGGTGATGGGGGGCAGGGGCTGATAGGAAGGGGGAACGGGTGGAGGGGTATAGCTAGACATATTGGCTCCTTTGGAAATTAAGATATACACTATTTTACACGAGATGCGGTATTAGCGCGCCGCCAAAACCACCAAATGATCAGTGCAATGACCAGGCAAATGAAAGCCCCGACCAGGATCGGGATGACCACGGAAAGGATGGACAGCACGGTGGCGATGAGATCCTCGGCCATGCTGACGGGCACGTTGGCCGTCCCGCCTGTTGTCGCAGTGACAGCCGGCCGCACCGCGGCTGCCTTGACCACGTGTACGCTCCCGGCGATGAGCAAACCGCAGGCCAGCGCCAGCACCGGATGCACGTCGCTGATGACCCTGGCGCTGGCGGCAAAGACGATCGCACCGGCTGCCGGCCGGATGATGGTCTGGATGATATCGTTGATGTGGTTAACCGCCGGGATTTTATCCGCCAGGAATTCGATGATAACCAGCACGCCCAACAAGATCAGGATCCACGGGTTGGCAAGGGTGTCCCAGGGGGAACTCAGCTTGACCAGGTTGGTGTAATGCGCCAGCACGCCAATGACCAGCAAGGGGATGTAAGCGTTCAATCCGGCGCTGGCCGAAAGCCCGAAAGCAGAAAGGATACCCGTTAGAAGTTCCATATTATCTCCAATTTCAGTCCGCAGGTGGGATGCGCCTTCGAGGTCCGCCCCACCTTAATATTACACTAACCAAGAGAGAAACCTCCCCAGGTGCCTGTTAGCCAGAAACGCAGCAAGTCAATCGCCGCAATTTGCAACATGGCGATGGTGAACCCGGCTGCAAGCGCCAGCCATAGTTGCGAAAAGCGAGTAAATTCGTTCTCCTGTCGCATGAGCATGACCCAGATCATGCTGTAAACCATCATCAGCAAGATGAGCACGCCGTCCACACTGATGAACGCCACCGGGTAGAGAACGACCGGGTTCTCGGTCAGCACGAGCAGGTCCAGGAGGAGAGTCAGGCCGAACAGCGGGGCGAAGGATTTGAGGTCCGGAAAGGCGCGGCGCTCATCGGCGTCCTTCCACATGGTCTGGTTGAAAGCCGGGAAGAGCATCGCCGCGATCCCCAATCCCATCCCGCTGCCGGTCAGCAGGCGCAGAGTATTGTTGGGCACGTACAGGTTTGGGAGGCGCGCCAGTGCGTCCGGATATGTCTCTTTGATCAAGTAAAGGTACGAGTTCGACCCGTCAATGCCAAAGGCGAGGACGAAAAGCACGAGGGGGATGATGACGCTCCAATGCGGCGTGCCGCTGCGCTTGCGGGCAAATACCATCTGATAAGCCAGCCCGATCACGGCGCCCAGGTACATGCCGCTGCAACGGGCGCACAGGGGTAGTTGGCGGCTGCCAATGTGGAACGAGCGGGCGTCAATGCGATGGCAGACCGCGTAGCCGATGGCATCGGCCCTACCTAGCAAACCCGGCGGGGTGTTGAGTATCCAACCGATAAAAACCAATAAGGCTGCCAGAACTACCAGGTACTTCGATGCAGCTTTGAGGCGCGTGGAGTCATGTTGTGGCATGTTATGCCCATTATAAGGGCTTTTTCCTCTGAAAATCAAGTTTACGAAAAAATTTGAGAGCGGTTAAAACCCCGTCCCAATCGGAACAAATGCGGTATCATTGCGTCCTAGTATTTCAAGGAGTAACTCCATGAAGAAATATCTATACACTCTCATCCTGATAACCTTGCTATTTACTGCCTGCGGCATGACCGCACCGGCTGCCACGCCGACCCCGACCGCAACAACCTTACCGGCGGCGATGCTCACGCCGCTCCCATCGGCTGAGACGCCGACGCTCACGCCGGCGGCGATGCTGAGCTACCCGCCCGAAGGCTACGGGCCATCCAACTTCCCAACGGACGTGGATCCGCTTACCGGTCTAAAAGTAGCCAATCCGGCCCTGCTGGATCGTCGTCCAATGGTCATCAAGGTCTCAAACCTGCCGCGCAACAATCGCCCCCAGTGGGGGCTTTCGCTGGCCGACATCGTTTTTGAGTATTACTCCGAGGAAGGCTCCACCCGCTTTGCGGCGCTCTTTTACGGGAACAATGCCGACATGGTCGGGCCAATCCGTTCGGGACGTTTCATTGACACTCACCTGGTACGCGGCTATAAAGCCGTATTTGCCTTTGGCTCTGCCTATGTAGTTGAGAGGAACCAGTTCCTGCATTCGGAGTTTGCCGACCGGCTGGTCTACGAGGAGGGCACAAGCTCTCCGCTGAAACGCTATGACCCGAACGGCGCTAACCACCTGGTGGTAAACACCGCCGATTTGAGCGCCTATATCACCGCCCAGGGCGTTGAGAACGGGCGGCAAAACCTGGATGGTATGTCCTTTAAACTCGAAGCTCCCGCCGGAGGCCAGCCAGGAAAGCAGGCTATTTTGCGTTATTCAGGTGCGATCTATAACCGCTGGGATTATGACCCAACCACCGGCAAGTATCTGCGTTTCTCCGATACAGTGGATGATGTCGATAACCACAATGAACAATACGCGCAGTTGACCGATCGCTTGGCCAACCAGCCGATTGCCTTCGATAACGTCGTCGTCCTGTTCGTCACTCACGAAGTGTACAGTACCGATAGTCACGGCAACAAAATCTACGACATCCTGTTCAGCGGCTCTGGGGATGCGTATGCTTTCCGGGATGGGCAGATGTATCAGGTCAAATGGCAGCGAAACGACACAGACGTGGTTTCGCTGACCAATCTAGACGGGACGCCCTTTGCCTTCAAGCCTGGAACGACCTGGTTCGAGGTGGTCGGGCTGAACTCGACCCTCAGCCAGGGTGAGCGGGGCTGGCGCTTCACCCACCTGATGCCGTAACGTTTTCGGTGATGATTCCCTTGGGGCACGAGATCAATCGTGCCCCTTAATTTTGCTATAATACCTGCGAGGAGGTAGCTATGAAACGCATCGCTGTGCTGACAGGTGGAGGCGACGCGCCCGGACTGAACGCGGTCATCCGGGCTGTGGTCAAGACCGCCATCAACGTATATGGCTGTGAAGTGCTGGGGATCATTGACGGCTACGACGGTTTCCTGGCTACGGGCGGAGTCGTGCCCCTCGGCCCGGCTGAAGTGCGCGGCATTTTGCCGCGCGGCGGGACAATCCTGGGGACAGCCAGCCGCGGCAACCCGTTTGCCCGCAAAGTCATACAGAACGGTAAGGAAGTCGTCGTGGACGTTTCGGATGAAATTATCGAGGCCATCAAGGATATAAGCCTGGACGCCCTGGTCGTCATTGGCGGGGACGGGACGCTGCACATCGCAATGGAATTGTTCGAGAAAAGTGTTCCGGTTATCGGCGTGCCCAAGACGATTGACAACGACATCGGCGGGACGGAGGTGACCTTCGGCTTCGATACCGCCCTGATGATCGGCACCGAAGCCCTCGACCGGTTGCACACCACCGCCGAGGCCCATCACCGCGTCATGGTGCTGGAGCTAATGGGGCGCGACGCCGGTTTCATCGCCCTGCACGCCGGAGTGGCGGGCGGCGCGGACGTGATCCTCATCCCGGAGATCCCTTTCAAATTCGAGGCCGTTGCGAAGAAGGTGCGCAGCCGCAGGACGCGCGGTTCGCTCTTCAGTATCATCGCAGTTTCGGAAGGGGCCAAGCCGCTGGGTGGCGAGCAGGTCTATTCGCGCTCCGGCGACGAGGTCTACGTGCCGCGGCTGGGAGGAATCGGCTATAAGGTGAGCGAGTACGTGGAGAAAGAAACCGGCTCGGAGGCGCGCGTCACCGTGCTGGGCCACGTCCAGCGCGGCGGTTCGCCGACTGTCTTCGACCGCTGGCTGGCCACCCGTTACGGCGCGGCGGCAGTAAGGGCTGCCGCAGAGGGCAAATTCGGCCACATGGTCGCGCTGCGGAATGCCCAGATCATCGACATCCCCCTTAGGGAGGCGCTGGCCGTTCCCAAGCGTGTTGATCTGAACGGCGACGCCGTTCTCACGGCGCGCGGGCTGGGAATTTCGTTTGGGGATGAGTGAGCCCCCTCCCTGGCCCTCCCCCATTTCCCTTTGGGAAATGGGGGAGGGTGGCCGAAGGCCGGGTTTGGGCTTAAAAAGCGGAAGGCCGCCCTCTCGGGCGGTCTCCCTGTGCGCGCTACGGCATCTTTATCGCAGAGCGAGGAGGGATGCCGCAGCGCTTCGTCTCGTACTACTATCCATTTTGGGCACCACCTCCTCTTCTATAAGGATGGCGGATTTGGGGCAGGCCATGCCTGCTTGGAGGGTAGTATCACACAAATATATTTGGATGTCAATAGTGCAATTTGAACTTCGGAAATTAGTTCGAACATAGGGAATCTCAGCCACAGATTTCACGGATTTTCACGAACGGAAAAGAAAAAATCCGTGCTAATCTGTGCTAATCCGTGGCAAAAATGAAGCCAGAGTCAAAAAGTCCGAATATCAGTCATATTCGCGTACAAGAAGTAACGTTCGCCCGGTTGCTCAACTGCCGGACGATCAAATCCGATACTCTCTGCAACTTTTTGATAGCTTCCGCGAGCCGGTTTTGACTATCCTATATGCCGAGGCACCCGGTGTCTCGCAGACACCGGGTGTCAAAACTCTTGAGGAGGTGCTTATGAAACGCCCCAACATTGTGTGGATCACGGCCCTGATCCTGGGCTGCTTCTTCGACTTCCTGTTCTGGAAGCATAATCCCGGAATATCCTTTGCGATCTACGTGATCCTATGCCTGGTTGGCGGCTTCGTCCTTTTGAACATGGACGGGTTGAAGCCCAACTGGAAGGCGCTCCTCTTGCTGCTGCCTATCGCCTTCTTCGCGGCGATGAGCTTCATCCGCCAGGAGCCGATGAGCCTCTTACTATCATATGCCTTTACCCTCTTCCTGCTGGGCGTGCTGGCGATCACCTTCCTCGGCGGGCGCTGGCTGGCCTACAGCCTCTCGGATTACGTTGCCAACTTCTTCAGATTGGCCGGCAACATGATCGCCCGACCGCTGGCGTTCATCATCGAGAACCGCCGCCAGCAAGCGGAGACCGGCTCGCAGGGCGGCGCGCGCCGGGTTTGGGCGATCCTGCGTGGCGTCCTGATCGCCATCCCTATCCTTGCCATCTTCACCGCGCTGCTCGCCTCGGCGGATTTGATCTTCGCCCAGCAGCTGGACAACCTCATCGCCCTGTTCCGTCTGGAGAAGCTGCCGGAATACATCTTCCGCGGCGTCTACATTCTGATCGGTGCGTACCTGCTGGTTGGGGTCTTTCTGCACGCCGCCGCGCGGAGCAGGGACGAAAAGTTGATCGGCGAAGGGAAGCCCCTCGTCCCGGCCTTTCTGGGTTTCACCGAGTCGGCCATCGTGCTGGGAAGCGTGGTGCTGCTTTTCGCCGTCTTCGTCGTCATCCAGTTCCAGTATTTCTTCGGCGGCCAGGCCAATATCCACATTGACGGCTACACCTATGCCGAATACGCCCGGCGTGGCTTCGGCGAACTGGTGGCGGTGGCGTTCTTCAGCCTGCTGCTGTACCTGGGCTTGAGCGCCATCGTCAAGCGCGAGACGCCCGGCCAGCGTTGGGGCTTCTCCGGCCTCGGCATTGGGATGGTCGCCCTGGTCGGTATCATCCTGGTCTCGGCCTTCCAGCGCCTGCTGCTCTACGAGGCTGCTTACGGCTTCTCGCGTCTGCGCACCTACACCCACGTTTTCGTGATCTGGCTGGGCCTACTGTTGGCCGTTGTGGTCGTGCTGGAAATCATGCGCCGCGAGCGCATCTTCGCCGCCGCGGCCTTGCTGGCTGCCATCGGTTTTGCCGTGACGCTGTCCCTGCTCAATGTGGACGCCTTCATCGTCCGCCAGAACGTGGCACGCGCCGTTCATGGGAAGGAACTGGATGTGGCTTATCTGGCCTCGCTTTCGACGGATGCCACGCCCGCGCTGGCGGCGGCTTACAAATCCCCCTCGCTTCCGGCCGGAACCCGCTACTCGGTCGGCGCCTCTCTGGCCTGTATCCAGGCTGGCGCGCCCTCTCGTCAAGATACGAGCTGGCAATCGTTCCAGTTTTCCCGACTGTTGGATGAGCGCACTCTGCAGGCGGTAGAAAAGGATCTAGAGGGCTACCAGATCGTAGACGATGACTGGCCGGTGAAGGTTATCACCCCGCAAGGACAAGAATACGAGTGCTGGGGTTATGGCAAGGGCGACTGAAAAGATCGTGGGAGCACGGTCAACGCAATGCGCCGCCCATTTGGGCGGCGCTTTTTATGCGCTTCTGCGCACATTAAACCCGGTTTAGAGTTTTTACCCGTCGAGAAGCGATAGGAAGGATGGAGGGTTATAACTGACATAATTATGAGGAGTGAAAGGTATGAGCGAAAATAAGATTTTGGATGATTCGAACGGGGCTACCCCGTCATTCTTCATGCGTCCAAACGTGCGGCAGGAAGTAATCCCGGTGGCGGGCGGAATCCCGATTGGGATCGAGCGAGTCCTGAATCCAGAAGTTGGCATCGGCGGCGCGTATGGCACGTGGGGCAAGAGCTACGACAACGCGCACCTGAAAGATCTGATCGAACAACGCCTGGGCGAACCCTTGCGCGATGAAGAGAAAATGAACCTGGCGGAACTGGGCTTCGTCAACCGGCACCACATCCCATATTTGACCGTTGAGGAGCATCTGGAACTGGAAGTCGAAGTCGGCTCACGCTTGCTGCGTGAAGCTGCGCTCGCCAATGGCTGGCTGCCCGGCGAGGTCCAGGCCGTGCTGATCGGCATGAGCGGCCCGGTGGCTGATGATTACATCGAGCGGATCTGCCAGCGGGCTGGCATCCCCGAAAACGCGCTAAAGGTCAGCGTGCATAAAGCTTGCGATGGTTCGGTCGGCGGGTTGAACCTGGCCCTGAATCCGGGGCTGGCTTCCGCCGGGCAAACGAACATTGCCGAGTCGCTGTACGGCAAGAAAGTCTTGGTCGGCGGGATCGAGGGCTTGAGTCGCTTCACAGGTCGCACGCGCGACAAAAATGCGCTTCAATTGTTCGGGAACGGCGCAGGCGTGATCGGGGTGATCCCAGGCACGACGATGAAGTTTCTGGTGGGCAAGGATCATGAAGCTTTCGACGAGGAGGGTGTGCTGGCTGTGCGCATGTTCTATCCCCATTCAGGCCAGAGGATATCTGGACACTCGATGATCGAGGTTTCGCAGGCCGGGCTGACGCACATCCGCGTGGCCGGGTTGATGCACGAACCGGATAGTGAAGACCCAATCGCCATGGCGGGGCCAATGGGCATGGTGAAGCTTTTCGTGCGCACAGGCGTGCAGGTGGTCTCTGAAGTCTACCAGGCGTATCGAAAGCTCATGGAAAAACTGGATATGCCGGATAAGCCGATTGAGGTTGCAATCGTCCACCACGCCAACTATAAGATCAACAAGCTGAAGGAAAAACACCTTCAAAGAGAGGGCATCAGCTTCCCGATGCCCTGGCTGTTGAGCGAATTCGGGAACGTCAGCGCGGCTTCCAACATGATCGCTTTCCTGCGGCAACTGCCCAGCCTGAAACCCGGTGATCACGTCTTGTTCGACGGCTTTGGCGCAGGGACGTATTACGACGTGCTAGCTGTCGCGCTGGGAGGCTAGGAAAAAGGGCTGTCCAAAAAGCCCAGTGAAACTCACGGAGACCGCCAAATTTGGTGGTCTCCGTTGCTTCCTTTGCCTGATGTAGCGGCGAGAACTATCTCGCCCCTCTTTTTGGACAACCCTTGATCGCGTCAACGGATATCTGGAGGCATCAGGTACCAATCCAGGAAGCGCTCCATGCGGGCGTAGGCGTCCAGTTGGGTGGCGCGCTTGAGGAAGCCGTGCGGCTCGCCCCCATAGGTTTTGTATTCGAATATTTTACCAGCGCGTCGCAAGGCCTCCACCCACATTTCCGAGGCCTCGGGCGGCACGATCTCATCTAGCAGGCCGTGCATGATCAATAAGGGCTTCTGCACTTTATCTACCTGGAAATAGGGTGAGCCTTCGATGTAAACCTGGCGGTTCATAGATGGCTTGCCAAGCATCATTTCGGTGTAGAGACGCAGGTCGCGATTGCACAACGCCCAGGAATTCTCTAGGTGAGCGTCGCCGTACTTGCTGACGCCGCAGGCAAAAAGATAATCGGGATCGCGCGAGAGGCAGCAGGCCACCATGTAGCCGCCATAGCTGCCGCCGAAGATGGCGATGCGTTCCGAATCGATCCAATCCAGGTTGTTCAAGAAGCGCGCCCCATAAAGGCAATCCTGGGTGTCGCTGATCCCCCAGTCATCGTAGTTGGCTTGCTCGAACTCAACCCCGTATCCCGTGCTGCCCCGGTAGTTGGGAGCAAGAAAAGTGTAACCTTTGGCAATGAAATACTGGGCCAAGATATCCCATTCGTAACAATATTGGGCCGAAGGGCCACCGTGCGGATGCAGGATGGCTGCGCCGTTGGGCTTATGCGGGCGGAACAACAGGGCTGGAATTCTCACTCCGTCCTGGCTCTTGAAGTATACCCATTCAGGCATGACCAGCGGGTTGCGCTCCAGGGCAGGCAGGTTAGAGAAGGTCAGTTGTGTCGTCTTGCCGCCTGGAATGGCGACACGATACAGGTCGGGTGGCTGGAGCGGAGACTCGTACTCGACGGTCAGATACCTGCCATCCGGCGACCAATTGGGCGTTGAATAAATGCCCTGCCCGGTCCTCAAGTAATCCACTTCACCGCTGGCGACATCAATGAGCGCCAGGTTGAAAGCTCCCTGCTGGTTGACGGTGCACGCCAGGCGCGTCCCATCCGGCGACCAGGCCAGGTCGCTCACCTCCAAACCAAGGCGGGTCAATTGCTGCATCCCTTCCCCGTCGGAGCGGATCAGCCAGGCCTCGTTGAAGCCGGAGCGCTGCGAGAGGAAGGCGATCAGCGCCCCATCCGGCGACCAGCGCGGCCACCAGTCTTTCTGTTTTGGCGCGCCGGTCAGGGGGCGGATCTGGCCGGTCTGCACGTCCACAATCCGCAGATCCAGGCGGTTTGGATCGTCGCGCGGGCGGAAGATGAAGACGACTGTCTTGCCATCCGGCGCGGGGCGGGCGTCGCGCACGTCGCCGGGTAAAGTCACCAAAGAACGCGGCCAGGAACCGTCGCGGTCAGTCAGCAAGAGTTGAACGCCCTCCCCTTCACGATCCACAAAGATGAGCAGACCGCGACTGTCTAGCATCCAGCGCGGCAGCGTGGCCCTGGGCGCAAAGCCGCTGATCTTCCTGGGCAGGCCGCCTTCGAGCGGGGCAACGTACACGTGCATCTGCATCGTGAAGGCCAGCCAGCGGCCATCCGGCGACCATTGCGGGATCTCGTCATCCCAATAGGCAATCGGCCCGCGATGGGTGGAAATTCGCGCCGGCCAGCCGCCTGCGGAGGGCATCACGTAGATATCTGAGAGGTCTTCTCGATCCCAGATGAAGGCGATGTTCTTGCCATCCGGCGAGAGGCGATGGTCACGGACGTGGTTGACGGCTGTGATCAGTTCCAGGCTCCAGCCTTCCGGCGGTTTGATGTCGGGCCGTTTGATCGAGGGCCAGCCATGGCGTTCGTATTTTTCTTCCAGTTCGATCTCTCCGATCATAGTTACCTCCTCGTTCAGGCCGCACCACGCCATCCTCTTAAGGGCTGCGTAAAAACAACTTCCCGTTTTTATCGTTCGCGAGCAATTGTACTGCGAGCACTTTTTTCTACACAAGCCCTTAAGGAGCGGTCATGGGCAGCTTTGGATAAAAGCATCCAGGTCGCGGTGCTTGAGTATCGCGCTGAACTGCAGCGCCTGGGCTTGTGCGCAGAAATCTTCGAGCGTGATGCCGGTATCAGTGTACTCGGTGTCAATAATTGGCTTACCGGCTTCGATGAAGGGAATCATCTGCTCGCACCAACCCTGGTCGAAACAGTCCTCGGTCAAGGCCCAGTCGAAGTAGGGAAGCAAGTCAGCCACCTGGTCGCTGTCGTTCTTCAGGCCGATGGACAGGCCGCGCGCGTGGGCTTCATCCACCAGCCAGATATTGTAGCGGAGTTGATCCTGATAAGTCAACGGGAAGCCGGTATTGTTGGTATAGGCGTCTATGTTATCCGGCTCGACGCCGTCGAAACCCTTGTCACGGCACAGGTCCAGGCGGGCGCGCAGGATGGGGGCAAGTTTATCAATCTGGCGGATGTCCAGCCATTTTTCACCCGGCCAACCTTCGTAATCCTTGCCAATGACTTCGGGCGGGAACTGATCCTTGTCCGGGCGCCAGTCCTCCCAGGAACCGGCGCTCATGTAGCAAATGACTTTGCGCCCTTGGGCATGTAAGGCGGCGACGACGGAGGCATCGTTGTCGAACAGGTCAATGTCATATACCTTGGCTTCCCCAGAAGTGTCCACCGGCAAATCTGTCAGTTGCCACTGCCAGGTAATGCCCGGAGCTGGCTGCCAGATAGCTTTACCGGTTGTAGCCGCTGGCGTGACCTGGGCAACTGCCGGAGAAGCAGGCTGGATTTCGAGAGGCGTGGGCTTGTCTTGCGCTTCCTGCGCCTGGCACGAGGCGAGCAAGAGAATAATGACGAACAAAATCATGAAGAAATGCCATCTAAAGAGGGACAATGGATAGTTCACCATTTCTTATCAGTGTTCATCATTTTCATCTGTGGTTGTAGTGTGGTTGAGAATCACCCGCTCAGCGTTGCGGAAATACACCTTCTCCAGCACCTCGTCCGGCAGGTATAGGCCGTGCACGTGCCAGCGTCCCTGCATGGGGATGGGAGCAGGGCTGTAGTTGAAATACTCGTCGTCGGTTTCGAGGAAGCGGTACATGACCCGGTACGCCTCAGGGTAGGGGCCGAAATCCGAGCCAAACAGAATACGATCTGCATACTTCAGGAAGAACTTGCGCACCGTGTAAGGCTGGCGGCCGAGTTCCCCGATGCGGGCAGCGATGTCCACGTAGAAATTCGGGCAGTGCTCCAGCAGATCGCCTACCCAGGCCAGGTTCTCGGCGTAGCAGCCCACGTGCGCTCCGATGAAAGTCGTCCTCGGGTGACGTGTAACGAGTGACGTCATCCCGTTCAGAGTCGTCATGAACGCCGGGAACGGTGGGCTGGGGAACTGCCAATCGGGGTGGGCGTGCAGCTCCTCCCAACGCTCGTTGTTCTCGTCGAGCGGGTCGAAGAAGGCCATCGGGTCAGCGACGTGGATTACGACCGGCCAGTTCAGCTCGACGGCCGTCTCCCAGATGGGATCCAGGCGCGGATCGTCTATTTTTACCAGTTCGCCTCTATGATCGTGGACGTGCAGCCCGAAATTTTTCCAGACCTTCAGCCCGGCCGCGCCGTATCCTTTCAGGACCCGCAGCCTGCTGGCGACCCATTCGGCAAATTTATCCCCTTTTTCCGTCCACTGCGACCAGTCTACGCCACCGAAGACGCGGAAGCGGTCGGATGCTGGGCCAAGGTGTTCCAGGTGCTCCTGGAGCGCCGCCTCGCTCCAGCCGCCATCCAGGTCAACGTATAGCCTGATATCCGATGCGTCGAGCATATCTAGCAATACAGCCAGCGGACGGTGGATCCAACCGCCGCCAAACTCGTCGCCGAGGTGATTGTGCGCGTCGATGGCCGGGAAGCGCGGCTTCTCGACCGGGGTGGTCTTGGTAACGAGAGCTGGATGGGGGTAGAAGGCCTCGAGTTCCATAGATGCCTCGGCAGGATCGTGGTTGGCTGGTTTCAGACTATATCGTATCATAATGTTGGATTGATGAGATCATTGAGGAGCGATTGTCCATCGCTTGTGTTGTGAAACAAAACTCCGGCTTGAGCCGGAAATTTTCAACTATGAAGGCTGAAGTACGTTTTTTCGATGGCTTGGTCATCCGAACTGCTAAATGGGCCAAACGTGCTATTACGCGCAATAGCGGGCGTGGGGCACGATGGTCTCCTTTCCACCGCGCACCTGTCCCCGCGCCATCCGGCAATTTAGCTTTTCGTAAAGAGCATTCTTAGACCGAATATAAACTTATTCGTTCTTCCATAATTATAGTCATTATCCCCTGAAAGTAAATAGGCAAGCTTGTCGCGCGGATAGATGTTTGTAAAAATTTCTTGATGAATACCCAATATCCCTATTGGCAGCGTCTCATGGTTTACGCGGGTGGCGAATCTTACGAGGCACGTTGATAGCCTGACCGGATTCGGGATGGGGAATCTACTAATAACTAAGATAAAATGTGGATAACTATGAATACTTCATTTCCTTCCCAACCCCCCAGCGGGGTCGCCTTTGACCCCGCGCACGATGTCTACCGCTACGCGCCGCGCGCCCTGCAAGCCATCTTTGCGCCCAAGAACGTGGCTGTGATCGGCGCTACCGAAAAAGCAGGCAGCGTCGGGCGAACCATCCTGTGGAACCTGATCAGCAGTCCCTTCGGCGGGGCGGTTTTTCCCGTCAACCCGAAACACGCCAGCGTGCTCGGCATCAAGGCTTACCCGAACATCTCTGCTGTTCCCGATCCAGTGGACCTAGCCGTGATCGTCACGCCCGCTCCCACCGTCCCCGACCTGGTCGGCGAGTGCGTGGAAATGGGCGCGAAAGGCGCCATCATCATTTCGGCCGGGTTCAAGGAAGTCGGCCCAGAGGGTGCCGAGCTGGAACGCAAGATCCTGGCGCGCGCCCGCAAAGGCAAGATGCGCATCATCGGCCCCAACTGCCTGGGCGTGATGAACCCGCTCACCGGCCTGAACGCCACCTTCGCAACGGCGATGGCGCGTCCCGGCAACGTGGCCTTCATCAGCCAATCCGGCGCGCTGTGCACCGCCGTGCTGGACTGGTCTTTCCGCGAACACGTCGGCTTCTCGGCCTTCGTCTCGATTGGCTCGATGCTGGACGTGGGCTGGGGCGACCTGATCTACTACCTGGCGGACGACCCCCACACGAACAGCATCGTCATCTACATGGAGACCATCGGCGACGCGCGCGCTTTCATGTCCGCAGCGCGCGAGGTGGCGCTGGCCAAGCCGATCATCGTCATCAAGCCCGGACGGACGGAGGGCGCGGCGCGGGCGGCCGCTTCGCATACCGGCTCCCTGACCGGCTCCGACGAGGTGTTGGATGCTGCCTTCCGGCGCTGCGGCGTGCTGCGCGTCAACTCCATCAGCGACGTGTTCTCGGTTGCCGAGGTGCTGGCCAAGCAGCCGCGCCCCCAGGGTCCGCGCCTGACCATCCTGACCAATGCCGGCGGTCCCGGCGTGCTGGCGACCGACGTGCTCATTTCCAGCGGCGGCCAGCCGGCCGAACTCTCGGTCGAAACGATGGAAGCGCTCAACGCGATCCTGCCGCCACAGTGGAGCCACAACAACCCGGTGGACATTCTCGGAGACGCCAGCCCGGAGCGTTACGCAAGGTCGCTGGAGATCACCGCCCAGGATGTCAACAGCGATGGCTTGCTGGTCATCCTGACGCCCCAGGCGATGACCGATCCCACCGCCACCGCAGAGGCTCTAAAGCCTTATGGCCAGGCTTATAAAAAACCTGTCCTGGCCTCCTGGATGGGCGGCGAGGATGTGGCCGCGGGCGAAGCGATCCTAAGTCGGGCGAACATCCCCACCTTTGCTTACCCGGATACAGCTGCGCAAACCTTTGTTTACATGTGGCAGTACACCTACAACCTGCGCACGCTGTACGAGACTCCCAGCCTGCCGGAAGACACGGACGGCACAGGGCCTGACCGCGACAAGGCCAAAGGCATCCTGAAGTCCGCTCGCCAGACCGGGCGCACCATCCTGACCGAGGCCGAGTCCAAATCACTACTGGCCGCCTACGGCATCCCGACCGTGCCCACGCACATTGCTGTCAGCTCAGAAGAGGCTGTTCGGCTGGCGGACCAGGTTGGGTATCCGGTGGTGCTCAAACTGCACTCGAAGACGATCACTCACAAGACCGACGTGGGCGGCGTGCAGTTGAATCTCGAAGACGCGGCGCAGGTTAAAGCCGCATATGAGAGAATCCGCGCTTCGGTGACGGAAAAAGCCGGTGCGGAACATTTCCTAGGTGTCACCGTCCAGCCGATGATCCGCATGGAAGGCTACGAATTGATCCTGGGCAGCAGCGTTGACCCGCAGTTCGGGCCGGTGCTGTTGTTCGGTATGGGTGGGCAACTGGTTGAAGTCTACAAAGACCGCGCCCTGGGCTTGCCGCCGCTCAACACCACCCTGGCTCGCCGCCTGATCGAGCGGACACGTATCTTTATAGCCCTGCAGGGTGTGCGCGGGCGCCCGCCGGTGGATCTGGAAGCCCTGGAAATCCTGCTCGTCCGTTTCAGCCAGTTGATCGTGGAACAGTGCTGTATCAAGGAATTGGATATCAACCCGCTGATTGCCTCGCACGAGGGGTTGCTGGCGTTGGATGCGCGCGTAGTGCTGTATGGCTCAGAGATGATCGAAGCCGACATGCCCAAGATCGCCATCCGCCCTTACCCGAGCCAGTATGTATCCGCATGGACGATGAAGGATGGGCGCAAAGCGACAATCCGCCCGATCCGCGCCGAGGACGAGCCGTTGGTCATCCATTTCCACGAGGCGCTCTCTGACCGGAGCGTATACCTGCGTTACCTGTCGCCGATGATGCTCAGCCAGCGCGTCACGCACGAACGCATGGCGCGCATCTGTCATAACGATTACGACCGCGAGATCGCGCTAGTCGTCGAGGGTGAAACGCAAAAGGGCGACCGGCGGATTTTTGCAATGGGCCGGATGAGCAAGTTGCACGGTGAAGAGAATGAGGGGCGCGTCACCATGCTGGTCAGCGACCAGTTCCAGGGTCAGGGCATTGGCGGCGAGCTGCTGGAGCGGCTCATCCACATCGGCCGCGCCGAGAAGATCAAGCGTCTCCTGGCGACCATGTCCCCCGAAAATATCGCCATGCAAAAACTGTGTGAGGGGCTTGGTTTCTCCATGCAAACCAATCCGGAAACTGGCATGATCGAGGCGGAGTTGCCGCTCAATCCCTAACACAAAACCAAGGTTGCCAGGAACCCGTTTTCTCCGAGAAAACGGGTTCCTTCTCTTATCAATTACTATCCCTCCAGTTGCGCCCGTTTCCTGGCGTGGAGTTCCAGGACATCCTTTTGCACCTCTTCCAGGTGTGCGCCCCTGAGCGGGAACCAGATCAGGATGATCGCGCCCAGGATCAACACCGCGCCAGGGATCAGGCCGGCTACAATCTTGATGCCCAGGATGGCGCTGGCAGGCTGGTTCAGGTAGATCTGCCCCATATTTTGCTGACGCGTCACGAAGTGGGTGGCTTCCAGGATGAACGGCATCAGCGCCAGGGCGATGGACTGCGCCGGTTTGGTGATCATGGCATTCACGCCGAAGAACGCGCCCTCTCGCCGGACGCCTGACCGCAGTTCGTCCTCATCCGCTACCTCCGCAAAGAGCACGTTGGTCAGAGTCTGCGGTCCAGAGAGGCCAAATCCAGCCAGCGCCACGCAAACGAGGATCAGCGGATTCGGTACGACGACGATGAGCATCAACCCCACGCCAGCGATCACGAGCAGCACCTGCTGCGCCCGGACAACGCCAAGCCCCCTGCGGATCAGGCTGGTCGTTGGCACGCCGATGACCAGCGGGATGAACAGGCACGCCAGCAGGATCAGGGTATTGATCTGCAGCACGTAGTCGGCCACATAGAAGAGCGCGCCCATGATCAGCGACTGCATCAGGATGGACATAAAGTTCGCCGCCACGAGTATCAGGAATGACTTGTTGGTGAACGTGGCTTTGATCTGCTGGCCTAGCGGCAGCGGCTTGTCCACTAGATGGAATTCCGGCCGCTCCTTGACCACCAGCGTAGTGATGACGATCAACGTCGCGCCGATCACTGCCACCACGATCATGGACATCTGCAGCGGTAGGAAGGAAAGCGATTCTGTGCCTTTGGGCCGGAACATGTCGGGGATGATGAAGCCCAGGAGCGTGCCGAGCAGCCCAAACAGCGAGGACGAAATCTGTAAGCCGTTCCGTTCGGCGTCCGACTCGCTCACTTCGGGCAGAAGCGCCGAATAGACCAGGCCGATCATGGTGTATGCAGTATCGTACAGGATCATGGAGACCAGCATCCACCAGAACAGGGCCTGTTGCCCGGCCAGAGGTGGCGCGAACCAGACCATGACGAAGGTCAGGGCCAGGAAGGGGGCCGTGAAGCGCATGTACGGGATGCGACGTCCGCTTTTGAAGCGGGTGCTATCAGTGATGTAGCCAAACAGCGGGTCGTTGATCGCGTTCCAGATCGCATAAATGGCCGAAGCGGCCGCGATCCATTTTGCCTGTACGCCCAGGTAATCCTGGTAGAAGATGGGCAAAAGGGCGGCGAAGATGCCGGAGATCAGCGAGGTGCCCAAGGCGGCGATCCCCCATACAACCTTGTACTTCAGGCTCAACTTGACCGGCCCGGCTGGAGAGACTTTATTGCTTTGTGTCATGGTTTTGTTCCTTTCGTTGAGATTTGAAAAAACCGAAGGTCAACTTCCTGGAGGGGAGCGCTGCACGATTCGCAATCCAGTTTGACCTTTTGCATACGCTGACCTCTTTCGTGGTTACAATTGGCCTGCGGGCTGCAATGTGGCTTTCCACGCTTGGCATATAACCAGGCTTAGATCAACTACGCAAATTATATATGAAATGTCAAATAACTGTGCTATTACAAGAGTGGAATCTTGCCCCGCGCGATGGATGAGCTTCGTGGTTTAATTGCATACGATGACCCCTCGAAACCTTTTCACTTTTGAGAGTCAGCTATGACCGATCATTGCGAATACTTACGCGCTGCGCCCAACGACACCGCGCGGTTGACCGAGATCGCCCTGGCCGCCAAGCGTCATTGGGGCTACCCGGAGAGCTGGATGGCGCGCTGGACGGCAGGCATGACCATCACGCCCGATTTCATCACCCGTAACGAGGTCTACGTTGCGGCGCTCGACGGCGAGGTGGTCGCCTTTTACGGGCTGATCCCTTCCAGGCCAAAGGCGATTTTGGAGCATCTGTGGGTGCTGCCAGAATTCATGGGTAAGGGCCTCGGCGAGGGGCTGTTCGCTCACGCCCTGTCCCGCTGCCGGGAATTGGAAATCGCGAAGCTCGAAATCGAATCCGACCCGAACGCGCTGGGCTTCTACACGCGCATGGGAGCGCGGAAGGTCGGCGAGCGCGTCTACGAACTGGACGGCCAGACCCGCGCCTTGCCAATGCTGGAGATCGAACTATGATGGAAAATAAGTTGTCAGAAATCCGTTGCGAATCGCCGCGCCGCATTATAATCAGTATGCTCGTTACGTATCCTCACCACTCTCCCTCACTTCTCTCACTCCTTTCTCCTATGAACCAAATCATCCCAACTGCTGAACCCTTTTTCTTCTTTGGTAAGGGTGCTCGTGCCCGCACCGGCTGCATTGTCATCCACGGCTTCACCGGTGCGCCGAAGGAAATGCGCTGGCTGGGCGAGTACCTCAATCAACAGGGCTTCACCGTGCTCGGTATTCGTCTGGCCGGTCACGCGACCAAGCCCGAAGACATGATTCGTTCGCGCTACACCGACTGGCTGCTCTCCATCGAGGATGGCTACAACCTGCTGCGCACCTGCACGGATCGGGTGTTCCTGCTCGGCCTTTCGATGGGCGGCATCCTGTCCTTGACTTTCGCGGCCCAGTTTCCAGTCCAGGGAGTGGTCACCATGTCCACGCCGTATAAACTGCCCGACGACCCGCGCCTGCGTTGGATCAAGCAGATCTCCTGGTTTCTCCCCTATATGCCCAAGGGCAAGGAAGACCCAGGCTCGGACTGGTTCGACCAGGAGGCTTTCAGGCAGCATGTCTCTTATCCTCAGAATCCTGTGCGCTCGATCTGGGAATTGACCCGGTTGATGGTCGTGATGCAGGCCTCGCTGTCGAAGGTCACCGCGCCGGTGCTGCTCATCCACTCGCGGGACGATACTTATGTCGTCAAGGATAGTATGCAGATGATTCATGATCACCTCGGCAGCTCGGATAAGCAAATGCTGTGGGTCGAGGGTGGCGGGCATGTCATCACCGAGGAGCCGACGCGGGAGACCGTTTTCAAAGCTGCGGCTGATTTCATCGAGCGGGTCGTGAAGTCCGCATGAGTGCTGACCTGCTCCTGGTCGCCGCCTCGCTCTTCGCCTGGGGCGTGGGCGAGGGCATGTTCTTGCTCTTCCAGCCGATCTACCTGCAACAACTCGGCGCCAGCACGATGACCATCGCCACCGTATTCAGCGCCTTCGGGATGGCGATGATGGTGACCCACATACCGGCTGGCTACCTCTCCGACCGGGTCGGGCGGCGTCCCCTGCTCGTGGCGGCCTGGACCTCGGGCCTAGTTGCCATTTGCGTCATGGCCTTGGCGCGCACCCTACCGGTTTTCGTCATCGGGATGCTGTTATATGGTCTGACGGCTTTCGTCTCCTCGCCGCTGCAAAGCTACGTGACAGCGGCGCGCGGTAAACTTTCTCCCGCGCGCGCCATGACCCTGACCTCGGCTGCCTTCAACCTGGGTTCGGTGATCGGCCCGCTCACCGGTGGTTGGATCGGCGACCGCTTTGGCTTGCGGACAGTGTACTTCGTGGCTGCTGTTGTGGTTATGGCCTCTACTGTCATCTTGCTCTTTTTGCGCGCCCAGCCGCGCGATGGTCACGACCCGGATTCGCCTCCTGCCAGGCTGCTCACCAACCAACGTTTCCTGGGTTTCCTGGTTATCACATTTGTGACGATGTCAGTCATGTACCTGCCGCAACCGCTGACGCCGAAATTCCTGCAAAACGAGCGCGGCCTCTCCTTGAGCGTGATCGGCTGGATCGGCTCAGCAGGCAGCCTGGGGAATGCCCTGCTCAACCTGCTGCTCGGCCAGTTCAGTACCCGGCTGGGGTTCCTGCTTGCACAGGCCGCGGTTGCCCTGTTCGCTCTGCTGCTCTGGAAGGGTGATAACGCCATCTGGTACGCGGTCGGCTATTTCCTGATGGGCGGCTTCCGCGCCGCCCGCATGTTGATCTTTGCCCAGGTGCGCCCGCTCATCCATCAGGCCCAGATGGGGCTGGCCTACGGCATCACCGAGACCGTCAACTCGCTGACCGCCATCCTGGCTCCGCTGCTGGCCGGATACCTATACACCAGAGACCCGGTCAGTGTCTACCCGGTCAGCCTGGCGCTGATCGGCGTTGCCATCCTGATCAGCCTGCTCTTTGCCCCGCGCAATTCTGTAACCAATAATCAGTAAACAGTGATCAATTGTAGATCACCGACCACTGATGACTGATTACTGATGACTGAAAACTGATAACTATGCCTTTAGAAATCGTCCCCTTCACCCTCGGCCCTGTGCTGACCAACACCTACCTGGTCGCCGATCCTGAAACCGGCGAAGCCGCCGTCATTGACCCGGCCTGGGATGGGCAAATCATCCTGGCCGAAGCCCGCAAGAGCAACTGGGGCATCGGCCAACTCTGGTACACCCACGCCCACTTCGACCACATCGGCGGCGCGGCGGAGATCGCGGCAGGTCTGGAACCTCCGCCGGCTGTGGCGCTCCATCGGCTGGACCTCGACTTGTGGCGATTTCAGGGCGGCGCGGCGCTGTTTGGCTTTCGCATCGAACCGGGGCCGAAGCCCTCGATTGACCTCTTCCACAACCAGACCTTGCGATTGGGTAGCATAACCTTCGAAGTCCGCCATACGCCGGGGCATACACCGGGTCATTGCGCCTTCTATTGCGTCGAAGCGGACACCCTCTTCAGCGGCGACCTCATCTTCCAGGGCGGCGTTGGCCGCGCGGACTTGCCTGGAGGAGATTGGGAAGAGCTGGTGAGGAGCATCCGTGAGCAGGTGTATACATTGCCGGAGGAGACCCGCTTGCTTTCTGGCCATGGGCTAGAGACGACAGTGGGGGAGGAGAGGAGGGGGAATCCGTATGTGCGGAATTAAAACCGCAACCTCCCGCCAGTCACCAAGCGGGAGGTTCCCATTTCCAGACTATTTGATTATTCGACTACGCAACTACCTGACTATTTCGCGTACTCCACCGCCCGCGTCTCGCGTATCACTGTCACACGGATCTGGCCGGGGTAGTGCATGGTCTCCTCGATCTTCTTGGCGATGTCGCGCGCCAGGCGTGCCGCTGCCAGGTCGTCAATGTCTCCCGGCTCGACGATGATGCGCACCTCGCGCCCGGCCTGGATGGCGTAACACTGGTTGACGCCGGGGAACGAGGCGGCCAGGTCTTCCAAGGCACGGATGCGCTTAATGTAGGCTTCCAGATCTTCACGTCGCGCCCCGGGACGCGCCCCGGAAATGGCGTCTGCGGATTCGGCTATCACCGCCTCGATCGAATCTTGCTCGACCTCGTGGTGATGAGCAGCGATGGCGTTTACTACGGTCGGGTTGACGCCGTAGCGCTTGGCAAATTCGGCGCCCAGCATGGCGTGCGTGCCTTCCTGGTTGTGATCCATGGCCTTACCCAGGTCGTGCAGGAAGCCGCCCTGCTTGGCAATTTCGATGTTTGCGCCCAACTCGGCGGCCAGGATACCGGAGAGCTTGGCGACCTCCACGGCGTGGGCCAGTTGGTTCTGACCATAGGAGGTACGGAATTTCAACCGCCCCATCATGCGCAGGACCTCCGGGTGCAGGCCAGGCACGCCAGCGTCGAAGGCGGCTTCTTCGCCGGCCTCCACGATGGTCTTTTCGATGGCTTTCTGTTCGTCATCCAGCACCTTTTCGATGTGCGCCGGGTGGATGCGGCCATCCAGGATCAGGCGGGCGAGGGCGCGGCGGGCCACCTCGCGCCGCACCGGGTCGAAGCAAGAGATCGTCACCGCCTCGGGCGTGTCGTCCACGATGACATCCACACCGGCGGCCTGCTCGAAAGCGCGGATGTTGCGTCCGTTGCGGCCGACGATGCGGCCTTTCATCTCCTCGTTCGGCAGCGGGACGAGCGAGGTCGTCACTTCTGCAACGTGGTCGGAGGCGACGCGCTGGACGGCATCCGTGATCAGCTTGCGGGCGCGGCGCTCGCCTTCCTCGCGTGCCTCGGCTTCGATCTGGCGGATGATGCGCGCCATGTCGTTGCGCGATTCTTTCTCGACCTCGCTGAGCAGTATGGTGCGCGCCTCGTCCGTGCTCATCTGGGCGATTTTTTGGAGTTCGTCCATTTGCTGGTTGTGCAAATTTTCGATCTCGTTGAAACGGCGGTCAACGGCGCTCTGGCGTTTGTTCACCGCTTGGTCGCGCTGCTCGAGGCGTTCCACGCGCAGGTCCAGCTCGGAGCGGCGCTTCTGCAAACGCTCCTCCTCGCGGTTGAGTTCCGAGCGCAGGTGGCCGATTTCGACCTCGGCGGCTTGCGCAGCCTTGAGGGCTCGGTCACGCGCCTGGATTTCGATGATCCGCGCCTGCTCTTTGGCTTCCTGGAGGATCTTTTCGGCTTTATCGTGCTGCTTCCGCTGTGCCTTCT
>Ga0315293_10000151_pt1 | contig 58614 bp, 43 predicted proteins | sample YL17G13_20_MG_FD_203071 | JGI IMG/M metagenome (GOLD analysis project Ga0315293, IMG submission 203071) | Sediment microbial communities from Yellowstone Lake, YNP, Wyoming, USA - YL17G13_20 | ecosystem: Environmental > Aquatic > Freshwater > Lake > Sediment | place: USA: Wyoming | collected... | reverse complement strand
TCCTCCGGTACCGACCGGCCCCCACCGCTTGACTAAATTCGATCTTAAGAAGGCCTTCCAGTCGCCTCCGGACGGCCTTGAGCACAAAATCCCGGACATCTTCCTCCCAAAAACTCTTGACGCTCGACAAAATTAAACCTACATTCTCCAGAGACTCGAAGCTCAACTGCTTCACGGGTATATCCTCCTTTCAAGTTGCAAACCTTAAAGCCGGATATACCCAATTTTATTCAATCCTTCAACTTATGCCAATTTTACACAACAGAATTTACATTACTGTGAGAGCCAAACGAAACTGCGTAACCAGGGTCCTTTTTCGAACTGCGGCTGTCGGAGCTCCATCTCTGACCGCGGCAGCCCACAGTGACCGGAGCCGCATTTGGCACGCTAACTAATCCCCGGTCGGGGTAATGGCAGCCGTCTCGACCATAAGCATAATTGTCCTTCGTGGCGCCCGCGGCCGATGCATGACGCCCTTTGATATGGTCACGCCCTGCTGCGGCCCCACCTCGATCGTCCGGCCCTCGAGGTCGATGAAAAGCATGCCCTCGAGCACGAGAAAGAACTCATCATCGTGATCATGCTTATGCCAGTGGAATTCACCCTCGACAATACCCAGGCGTACGACGCTGTCATTTACCCGAGAGAGGGTCTGATTGAACCATTTCTCGGTACATGCTGCCACGACGGCCGGCAAATCGATCACCTCCTGATGGCCGTATTTGATGTCGAGGTTGATATGGTAGGTAGGCTTTTCGCTCATATTTGCCGCCTTTTTTGGTATTCAATATTATTCAAGCAGAAACATATATAATCACTCGATGTACAAAGGAAAATAGTACGGTGTTATATAATTTCCAATTTGCATAGGGATGTATAGTCCGCCGATTTTTGGGTGTGAGCAAGTTTCAGGACCACTCCGGCAAAAGGCTGTTGGAAAGGTCAAGCCATATATTTACGTTGAGGCGAAAGAAATATATTATTTTTTCCCGTATAACACCCCATTGAAGTAATATTCGCTCCAGTAAACCTCGCCGTTCTCAACATGAACCTGGTATGGGAAAACTTTCTGGCTCCCATCCTGATAGGTTATAATGATCTCACCCTCCCGCGTATCCCCGCGCACGGTCCAGGTTCCCTGCGCAGAATTGTCGCTGGCGCGTCCCCAGCTCATATCCGGATTGCCGTATTGATCAGATGAGCTTCCGGAGTAACTCGAGGTCGAGCTCTCGATATATCGCCCATCGGATGTCAAGGTGACGTTGGTTTCGGTGTTGGTGGTGGCGTTCCACCAGGTACCGGCGAAATGCTGCATCAGATCCGATGATCCTTCCTGGCTGGGTCGGGACTGGGCTTGATTCTCCTCGTAAACCGGCTCCTCATCAGCTTCATACTCGGGTATTTTATCGGTGGGCTTGAAAGCCATCGAGAAGCCTTCATCGAATTTGATCGTCAGAACGCTATCCTTGAGGGTGAATGGGTAATCATTCACCCCGGTCTCATCTTCGACTTTCAAAGTGCTGCCGGAGATCGAATAGGCAAACTGCTCTCCATCGAGAACAAGTTTGTTTTTCGATTTGAACTCCAGGTATGATGAACCATACTGGGTCTGGCATTCCCATTTGCCCAGAAGGTCGGTCGATCCTTTTTGGGGTTGTTTTGTCTTCGTAGCCTGTTTTTTCCCACCTGCGGCCTTGGGATCCTTATTGGCGGAAACTGAAAATGGCGCCGATGTTATGAAATTATCATCGAAATAAATATCGAGCCTGTAGTTCCCCTGCGGCCAGCCATTGGTGGGACGGGATAATGCAAAATGAGCTCGCGTCTCTTTATCTTTCAATTTGACCACAGTCGAATCAATCGGGCAGTCGGGCGTTTCAATGGCATCCACCGAAATCCATATCCCCTTGACTATCAACCCTGACTTGACTTGATCGAGCACGATTACGGCATGAATTCCCGGAGCATCGGTCGTAAACTGATCGGTGATTTTTTGTGGTACCATTCCCTTTTCCGAGATATTTTCGCATGTCGATAGCGATACGATGCGAGCGGCATTCCCAAATGCAAATTGAGACAGGAGGCTTATCACGATAGTGATGGCGCTCCTCAAAAGACGGGTTGTATTCATGGCATCTCCAAGATTACAGTTTGCAAGAGGAGTTCGGTTAACCGATGGTGTCAAACAATTAGCGATATTAATTTATGAACCTCAAGCTGCTGCTGTCAAGCCCATTTAAGTGGGATTTCAATGGTTCTATCTGGCCAAATCCAATAATGAAAAATCCGACCTCGAGCAAAAGATTCTATCCCTGGAAGGGAAAATAAGAAGCTGCCAGTTTGACGATTTCAACGCCGATGTCATTCGTAGAAACCTGCAAAACTTCAAAAGGGCCTATAACGCCCTGGCCGATGAGGACAAGCCCCAATGCTTACAGCCTATCCTTAAAGATGTCATAGTCTATAAAGACAGAATTATATTGAATATCTTTGACTTACCAGAATTTACAGCAGGTTCGCAATTACGCTCAAAAAAGCTCCCCGAACTGTGCAGAACTAACAGCTTTCATGTTAATCTTTAAACTATAGAAAGGCTATCGTCCAGATTTGGCCCATTGGAATCTGACTTGAGGGCCTGTCTTTGCGCCGGGAAGACCTGAGGCCGGCGCGCGGTCCCGATCGAAATTACTTTAGCAGAAGCATTTTCCGGGTTGCGGTCAGCCCGCAGGCCTCAAGGCGATAGAAGTAGATGCCCGAGGACTGATTCGCGGCCGATATAATTACATCGTGAATCCCTGCCCCCTGGTTTGCGGCAATCAAGGGTTCCACATACCGGCCCATGATATCGTAAATATCGAGAGTAACATATGAGGCTTGCGGCAGCCCATATTCGATCGTGGTTTGAGCGTTAAATGGGTTTGGGTAATTTTGCCCGAGGGAGAACTCCGCCGGCAACCTCTGATCGTCGATTGACGTATGCGCGTCAACAGTGAAATCAAAGGCAGGCGCGTACGGACCCCAACCGTTGGCATTGCCGCCTCTGACATGCCAGAAATATCGCCCGTTGGCCAGCGGCGCCGGGGGTCTGTATTGCGATGAGGTGACATTGGAATCGAGCCTGACAATGTTGGAAAATGCCGAGTCGGTGGCGATCTCGATCCAATAGTGAGTGGCCAGGCCAACATCCGACCAGTCGAACGTGAAGAGGCCCTGATTCATAAGCTCGCCATCGGGAGGATATTGCAGCGTGGGCGCCGGCGGCCGGGGATTTAGGGGGGAAAGGAGAACATCGTTTGTGACAGGCGCGTTACCTACCGTTACCCCACCGATCAGCCTGGTATAATAGCCGGATTTCATAAAGCGAAGCGTATATGTGCCCGGCCCCATGATCCTGTTATATCTGCCATTATCGGGACGCGACAGCCGGGGATTGATATCGGGGTTGGTGCGCTCCAGCACCGTGACCTCGGCCTCAAGCGGTTCCATTGTCACCGAATCACGAACGACACCGGTGATCCGCCCGCCGAAAACGCGATCAAGCAGATAATAAATCGCCGGGAGATTGCGGGCCACTATTCCGTCGACCATATCCGGCTGCTGGATTGTCGTATCCGAGACCTCGACCGTGAAAACGGCGGTGCCGAAATTGCCATAGAAGTATGTGTTGAGGTCTCCTTCCTCAACCAGGGAACGCCTGGCTCTGTATGTGGAATCCCCCTGGTCATTAATTATCAGCGAGGCAAATTGCCTGGCGATATCGAACATCAACGCCTCGTCGGGCGCTGCTCCATTGCCGCCATCCGACGTTCGCCAGTACCAGGGGTAATACGCCACTTCGCTTAGTCCATAGGCAGGCGAATGATAATCCAGGGCCACGGTCGGCCGATAGCGCATGGCAAAATCCCGCATCGCGACATTTTCCGATTGAGTGAAGGGCGCCGTCCCTCTAAACATCGAGGATTCCGGCGTTGTCGATTTGGGGTCGTTCGCCAATTCCCAGCCCAGGTCGTAGTTGCGGTTGTTATCGACACCATCATGGAAATTGAATATTCCATTAGAATCGTTGTCGCACTGGTTTTTTCGCCAGTCGAGGTTGCCATTTTCCACCACGACATGCCCCTCGGGATTAATCATCGGGATCAGAAATATCTCGAGAGAATTGATCAGCCTTGCCACCAGGGTATCACCCTGGGAATATCGCTGAAGCAGATCCTGGGCAAACCCCAGGACGACCTCGGGCCCGAGAACCTCGTTGGCGTGCGCCCCGCCGCAAATGAAGGCGGCCGGCTTGTCCTGGTCGATATGAGGAATGGAGGATATCTTAAGCCTGAGAATCGGGATACCAAGGCGGGTCGAGACTCCGACAGTGTCAAGTTTCACGATATCGGGATGCGCGTTCCGGAGCGTAACCAGGGCGCTTCGAAGCTCAATATAACGATGATATCGGCCGGGAAGATTTTGCGGGAACGCGTTTCCCGGCCAGAGGGCCAAAGCGGCAAGGCATACCAGCAGGGATAATTTTATTTTCATCTGCACAACCCTATCTTCTCCCGAGCTTATTGGGGGCCGCAATCGCCCCTGACAGGGGCCGGCCCCAGTCCCTTCAGGTAACTTACCATGTACACCACGTCGATGCCGTTGACCAGGCAGTTGCCATTGGCGTCACCACGAAGCAATGGGTCGCACGGAGCCTGGCCGCCTTTAAAGTAATTGACCATGAATGTGACGTCAATGCCGTTGACATGATTATCACAGTTGGCATCCCCGGATAGAAAATCATAGGCTTGTAGAGCCAGGTCGACTATCGCGGTGTCGTTGGCGGCCAGAACGATGCCGAAGACGGTATCGGGCATGAATAATCCCCCGCCACCTATGATATCATATGTGGCCGTGGCCAGCGAGCCCATAAAGTAATGCCCGCCGGCGTCGGTGGTGTCGATTCTAATCTGGGAGCCGTTTCTCATGGCACGCACGGTCATCATGGGAAGGGGTGAACCATTGTCCAGGCGGGTGATTGTTCCGCTAATCGCTCCCACCGGCCCGGCGACCGGTGTTAGCGCGATATTTAAGACTGTGGTATCGTTGGCCAATATTTGAACGCCGAAAAGGGTATCGGGGATGAATCCGGATTTCGCTGCCAATACGTCGTAAGCGCCGGAAGCGACACCGCCAATGAAATATGCGCCATTCGATGTTGTGGTGTCAGCGTACATCGTGATATTACTGATACGCAGCTTCACGACGACATCGGAGATGGGCACGCCCGAACCCGCCTGTGTCACGTTGCCGCTGATAGCTCCGACCGACGGAGCGGCGCCGGTGAATCTCAACGCCATCCACGAGTACCAGTCGGCCACGAATACATATTGCCCGACGACATCGACTCCCCAGTCGCGGCCGGGGGTATCGTAGAGGCCGACCTCGGTCGGAAAGGCGGGATTTGAGATATCTAATACATGCATCCCAGAGTAATAATCTGCAAGGTATAGGTAGTTGCCGGAGATATCGATATGATAAGCGCGGTCGGGGGAATCGAAGCGGGCAACAAGGGATGGGGTGCTCGGGTTGGAAACATTGAGCACATATAATCCGAATGTGTCTGCGGCCACATAGCAATAGTTGCCGCTAATGGCTACTCCCCTGGCATCTCCCGGCGTGTGAAAGCGCCCAGCATAGAGAGGGGCAGTCGGGTTCGCGATATTGACCACAATAAGCCCGGCAGTGTCATCGGCCACGTAAGCGTAATTGCCGGAGACGACAACTCCTCGTGAAAAGCCGGGGGTGTTATAGGTGCCGGCAAGCGTCAGCGAATCAGGATTGACCTTATTGATAATCATCAGGCCGGTCGCATAGTCGGCAATGTAACAATAATTGCCGTTTAGCGCGAGGTCCTCGGCAAAATCGGGGGTGGCGAAATGGGCAACCGTATCGGCAATGGCCGGGATCGAAACATCAATCACATAAAGCCCCGAATAGCCGGTGGCCATGAAGCAGTAATTTCCGGCGATCGCTGTCGCTCTGGCATTTCCAGGCGTGGCCAGTCGACCGGCAAGGATGGGGCTGGCCGGATTGGCGACATCGAGTATGCGAAGCCCGGCAGTACCATCAGATACATAGCAGTAATTTCCGGCTATAGTTACTCCGCGTGCCACGCCGGGGGTATCATATCGGCCCAGCACAACAGGAATGGCCGGATCGCTAATATTGACAATCTTCAAGCCGGCCGTGTAATCGGCCACATAGCAGAGAGATCCGATAATCATTACCTCGCGGGCCTCTCCGCTAGTGTTGACATTCGCCACTGGTATGGGTGAGGCCGGATTGGACACGTTCACAACCTGCAATCCGGACGAATCATCGGCCACATAGCAATAGGAACCGGATACGCCCACGCCGCGCGCTCTGCCTGGCGAATCGTATATTCCGAGAGAAATTGGGGCGGACGGGTTAGTCGTATTGAATATTTGGACCCCGACATGGTCATCCGCCAGATAGGTGTAGTTCCCCGTGACGAAGATCCCGCGCGATTCACCGGCGGTGTTATAAGCCCCGGCGAATACAGGATTAGCCGGATTTGAGATATTCACAATGCGCAGGCCTGACGAATCGGCCGCGATAAAGGCGTAATTACCAGCCAGCGCAATCGCCCTGGCTCGTCCCGATGTACTGTAGCTTCCTACGATGCTGGGGGCTGCCGGATTGGCGATATTTATCACCTGCAGCCCCTGGTAATTATCGGCGACATAGGCGTAATTTCCTGCTATGGCCAGATCGGTTGCGAAACCCGGTGTCGGTAATGAAGTTGTTAGAGCCGGATGCTGAATATTCGACACGTTGACCACCGCCAGGCCGCCAGTGCCATCGGCCAGGTAGCAGTAATTGCCGGAAATGGCGATCCCCTGGGCGTACCCCTGCATATAGAGCTTGCTGACATATGAAGGCGCGCTGGTGTCGCCGACATTCACAATTGTAAGGCCATCGGCCATGGCGAGGAATGCCAGGCTGTCGCGGATCCAGGCGTCATTGACACCAGTCCACAGCAGAGAGGAAACGTACTCCATATTCAGATTCTGTGCCGAAGATACGGCCGGCAATGCAATCAGGGTAAAGAGCGCCGCGATTTTCCACAACTCCCGCATTATTTGACCTCCATGGAAAGGAGAGATTTCGTTTGTCTAACGGATTCATGTTCGATTCATGCAATAACTGAAGATTTTCGCCGCTGAACGTAGGTCAGACCGTTTTCCGGTAAGCCGTGGGGGCGCTTTGAAAAATGGTCCGGCGCTTCTAACAGACAATGTAATGGAATCAAACGGCAAAATCAAATGCTTCTTGTTATCCGGCGTTGGCAATTAATTCCGTATCAACCAAGATCGCTAAATTTGCAATAGGAACTCGCATCGGTACTCAAAAGTTTCGATGGCTGTTATTGTTTATAATTGCCGCTCGGCAAAATCCGGCTGGGGTGCTAATATCCATTTGAAATTAATGTAACTATATTTCTCAACTCGGAATGCCATTTCGACGTGTGTGCTCTGTCATGCCATCCGCTAAGGCCATATCTGCGAATTTCAATCCCACCCCATATCTGTTACAGGGCACTCATGCTTTAGCGGGGTTTCATCGAATGGGATTGAGAAAAATTTCACATGTTTTCCTTGACATTCAATCATGATACCTTTATTTTTTATTGCAGCATTGAATTTACATCTTTGAACTAAATAGCTTAATCGGCTTGGACCGGGCAGTCCGCTATTCAAATTAATTCATTGAGAATGGATGATATACCCGGTGAATCATGAGTATGTCTCTTAATCAAGCATTTGTGATGCCGGAACGAGGAGGTATCCGATGAGTAAAATCAGGTTCACTGTGGGGGCGATGTATGTGGTTTTGATGGTCTTTCTCATCGGAGGTTGCGGCGACGATTCCGCCACTAACGCGCCACCGGTGCAGGGATCGCTTCAATTAAGCCGACTCTTCGTATCGGTGGTGCCTGGAGGGAGCGAAACGATCAGCATTTGCGCCTCCGACGAAAGCGGCGCGCCCGACGACTGCACAATTACCAACAGCAACCCGGACGCAGCATCAGCCACGATCAGCGATACCACTATTCAGGTCACGGGTGTCGCCATCGGGAGCACAAATATCACAATTCAAAGCGGCTCTGGTTTAAGCTGCGTTGTGCCGGTTCAAGTCTACTCTCCTTTCGTGCTGGAAACCGAGGAACTTGAGATCGGTTTTGTAGATCAGTTCACTCTCCGATGGAACGACCAGGGAAGCGGAGGGACTTACGATGGATCGTTTTTCCACCCGGTTACAGCAAACGGTTTCAGAGCGTTGGGCTCTTTAGGATGTGGCCCTAACGGTTATCCGAATCCCAATGGGAATTATGCCATGATGGTAGTCAGGGCGAAATCGGGGCATGAGGATGCGATTGTGGAGCCGCTGGATTACCTGTTGGTATATAACGACCATAATTCGGGAGCCACCATGTATGGGTCGTTTTGGACACCTATCCCCCCGGACGGATACGTTGCAATGGGAACCGTGGTAGCCGACAATACCTGGAACAAGCCCAGCCTGAGCGATGTCGTTTGCGTGCGCCAGGATTTGACAATACCAGGCGAAGCGACCGATTTCATTTACGATGATCGAGGGACGGGCGCACATATGTATCTAAGCTGCTGGAAGAACGATCAGCCGCCTGCAGGTCCGCATGATTACGCCTATCTCATAACAGGGACATTCGTCGGCGTCGGAAACTGGTCTCGTCCACTGGTTAGCCCGGTAATGAATGTTATAAATATCGATTTGCCCCTGCTGGCCGAGGCGCCTTATCGAAGCTATACCCCCAAATTAACTGGATACGATTCGCCTCCGGACGAGACTGTGCCCATGCTGGGACGGGCAATGCTTGTCCCCTGCACTATCGTAAATGATCTCATATATCAAAACAACATTGGGTGGAGAGTAGCCAACTCTCCCACGTATCGACTTGAAAGACATGTCTACTACAAATTGCTTTACCATAATTACAACCAGACATCCGAGGTGCAAACCAACAGCGTGACCATCCGGTCCGGTGTGACCACGACTGAAAGCAATTCATTTTACTCTGAGACATCCGTATCGGTTTCGGTCGAGGCTGGCATCAGTTTCAAGGCGTTTTCCGGAAAGGTTACTGCCACAGTTAGCCAGACTTTTGGATATGAAACGCAAACTTCGGTGGCCGAGCTTCATGAGAGGGAAGTGCAGTCATCGATAAATACTTCTCCCGGCAAGGCGGCGGCGCTCTGGCAGCAATACAACCGGTATATTCTTAAGCGCCATAATGGGACAAATTTTGAGCCCGTTGCGGCCTGGGAGTTCGGGATAGACAGCTACCTGACCGACGAATACCCTGACTGACCTTGGTCCCGCGGTTGTCGGAAAGACAATTAGCCTGAGCCGGTCAACTTCCTTAACCGGCGATGACATTTCGGCCACCCCAGGAAAATTGTTTGGGTCAAGCCAAAATCAGAGAATACCCGGTTTTAGAGGGGCGTCCTGTTTGACGCCCCTCTTCTTCTTTCTAAATGATCGTTCAGTCACCCGGCGCGACGCCGGGGCGGGTATAATAGTTATATATCCAGGTTTGCGGGTTCGAAATATTCTCGGGGATGTTTACAGCAGGGACATTTGGCGGGTGGCTCGGTCCCCTCATGCACATATCCGCAAACGCTGCATTTCCACTTTATAGGGGTTTCGCGCTTGTAAACGGTCCCGTTCTTGACCATCTCCAGCAATTTCTCGTAACGCTTTCTGTGATGGGCCTCGATTTTCGCGATCATGCGGAACAGGGCGGCGGCGTCCTTATTGCCTTCCTCCTCGGCAGTCTTGGCAAATTCCGGATACATTTGAATTGTCTCGTAATTTTCGCCACTGATGGCGGCCTCGAGGTTTTTGGCAGTATCGCCCAATCCACCCAAAAGATCAAATTCGTCCTTGGCGTGTCGCCGTTCATTCTCGGCGGTCTCCTCGAAAATCTTGGCAATATAATGGTAGCCTTCCTTCCTGGCTATCTGGGCGAAATAGGTATATTTATTGCGCGCCTGGGATTCCCCGGAAAACGCGGCTTTCAAGTTGTCCACGGTCTTGCTCATTCTCTGCTCCTTTCAGCCACATTATTAACGTGAGTATCAAGTCATTATATAAATGCCGGCAATAATCATGTCACATCGAGGCCGCGCAATAACGCCGACCCTGCCGTATCAATTATTATTTGGTAATCCTCCGCGGCTGTCAAGACAATAATGGAATTGGCATCTGGGAACTGGTAATGACGCGTAGCCTCTGTAAAATGGATTGATAAATATCGGCCTTCATAGAGGGAAAACAGGTTCAAGAACGTGGCGCCGGTTTTCTCTCGGGCCGCGGCGATTGATTATGACGCCCGAGCATATGAAGAGCCTTGACTTTGCAGCCGAAAACCTTATTTTAGGGACCTTGAAAAGATGATATTCCCCGGTAGCTCAGCTGGCAGAGCAAGTGGCTGTTAACCACTGGGTCGCTGGTTCGAATCCGGCCCGGGGAGCTTTATCCTGGATGCGAAGATTTCAATTATCTATAACAGTATCCCCGCCACACAGCAGGTGCACCAGGAGGCGAAAGCGCCGCACAACATGGCCCGAAGTCCCAACTTGGCCAGGTCGCCCCGCCGATCCGGGGCGAGCGCCGATATGCCGCCGATTTGGATCCCCACCGAACCCAGGTTGGAGAAACCGCATAGAGCATATGTTGCCAGGACAGCGGTCCTCTCAGATATGACCGGGGCATAGGCCTGGAGCTTCGTATAAGACACGAACTCATTGATCATCATTTGCGTGCCCAGAAGATCGCCGAACTTGGGCGCATCGGCCCACTGTATTCCCATGAGCCAGGCCAGAGGTGAGAGCGCCTTGCCGAAAATCCAGGACAGCGTCAGCCCATCCCGAAACAGCCCCAGGATCAGATTTATCAACGCCACCAGGCCGATAAAGGCAATCAGCATGGCGGCTACATTCAGCGCCAGCTTCAGCCCGTCACCGGCGCCTGCCGCGGCCGCGTCGATTCCGTTCTGCGTCGTCTTGGTAAACTGGACCTTGACGCCGCCCGATGTTTCCGGCACGTCCACCTCCGGCCGCATAATCTTGGCCATCATGAGGCCCGCCGGCGCCGACATGATTGAGGCCGATAGCAGATGCCCGGCAATATTCGGGATGGCATCCTTTAGAAGCCCTACGTAAGCGGCCATGACACCGCCCGCTATAGTCGCGAACCCGGCCACCATGATGGCGTTAAGCTCCGACAGTGTCATCTTCTGCAGATATGGCCTCACCACCAGCGGCGCCTCGGTCTGCCCCACGAATATGTTGGAGGCCGCCGAAAGCGACTCCGCCCCCGAGGTTCTCATAGTGCGTGTCATGATTCGCGCCACAAAACCAACCACCCTCTGCATGATCCCATAATGATAGAGGATGCTCATTAGCGACGAAAAAAAGATGATTGTCGGCAGCACCGAAAAGGCGAAAATTGCCATGCCGTTGTTGGCAACAAGCTCCTGGAACTGCGTAAATCCGCCTCCGCCGGTCTGGCCGACCGGCACGAACATGCTGACCAGGTTGCCGAATACGAAACTGGCCCCGGCCTGGGCGCAATTGAGCACAGCTATGACAACGTCGTTGACCCTCAGAAAAAACCATTTCCCGGGAGTCGTTTTCAAGACGATGACAGCGAAAGTGAATTGAAGGCCCAAACCCCAGCCTATCGTGCGAAGCTTGACCGCTTTCTTGTGGGATGATAACAGAAATATGATCCCGATCATCGTGGCAATACCAAGGATACCGATTAGTCTTTGCATGGTTCACCCTTTCAAAAGGCGCGTTGAACGAATCTAAGCGAAACAGTATTCGCCCCCCGGTGAAGGCGAATGATATAGCAAAAGCCGCGGGAATAAAAGAAATCTTCTCTTGGACAAGGGGATTTTTTCGGGTTGGCCCATGCTGATACGGCCTGGATGGGTACTGCAATCGGCCGCGTCCCTATTTCGCCGGCAGTTCGATATCCTTCCAATGGTGGGATCTGTGCCCCAGTTGTTTCTCGAAAAAATCAAGGAGCGGTTTTCGAGATTCCAGCCGAAGCACGCCGCCGCAGACATTGATTCCCGCCTCCTTATCGAAATCAAACCGCGAGCCACAGGCCCCCAGCATGATATCCCGTTCCCCGAAAACGACGCGGCCTATCTTGTAGTGGATCATGGCGCCCAGGCACATGGCGCACGGCTCCAGCGTGGAGTAGAGGGTGACACCCGACAGGTCGAAACTCAGGTCGCCGTTTTCCTTTTGGTACCTGGCAGAAAAATCGCGCAGGCAACTCATCTCGGCATGGGCTGTGATATCTGATAGCGCCACCCGGCGGTTGTGCCCGCGCGCGATTATTTTGCCATCCCTGACAGCCACCGCCCCGATCGGCACCTCCCCCTCGGCCAACCCCTGGAGAGCCTCAGCCACGGCCTCCGACATGAATCTTTCGTCATCGGTCATAAGGTTATCCCCTCAATTGTGATATGGGTGTCAGTAAGGGCATAAAAAACCGCCGCCCTCGTTCTGCTTACTTAGCATCCAGGCCAACGATAGAGGAATTTATGATACTCTCGGGCAATTGTCAATTATTTGATTTACGCCCCGGCTTCGGCTACTCCGCCCGCTATGGACGCCAAAATGAATGTCGCGCAAACATCTCAAATCTTCTGGACAACCAATGTCGATTTTCATTTATTAAATGGTGAAGTATATAAAACCATCGATAGATACTGAGAGTTTTAGAGAGGCAATTTTTTAGATAGAGAAGGGATCAAAATGCCAACTAATCGCAGCCAAATTGTAAATGCCTTCCTGATTATCGCACTTATCCTGTCGCTGGCGTTGCCATCATGCGCACAGGTGACACCCCAGAAAATCACTATCCTCCACACCAATGACATGCATGGCGCCTACCTGCCCGCCCCGGCCACCTGGATGGCGGACAAGCCCCTCATAGGCGGCTTTGTGGCGCTCGATTATTATGTCGGCCAGGAAAGAGCCAAGGCCGAACGCTCGCTCCTCCTCGATGCCGGCGACCTTATGACCGGCACCGTCATCTGCGATATGGAATACCAGGGCGCTTACGGCGGCGCGCTTGTCGCCATGATGAACGATATCGGCTACGATGGCTGGGTATTCGGCAATCATGAGTTTGACAAAGGCGCCGCGAATGTAAGAAATCTCATCAAAATTGCCAAATTCCCCGTCTTCTGCGCTAATTTTGTCAAAGGCGATACCCCTTTCGTAGCGGAGCCATATCACATATATGATGTCAGCGGCCTGCGGGTCGGAGTCATCGGCCTGACATATCACAAGATGGTCGGCATGGCCTCGCCAGAGAAGCTCGACGGCTTCGTTTCGCTCGACCCGGCGCCCGAGGTAAATAAAATCGTCGCCGAAATCGACCCCAAAACGGACCTTATGATTGTCCTCTCTCACCTGGGCATAGAAAATGACCGGGAGCTGGCCAACAGCGTCAAAGGCGTTGATCTGATTATTGGCGGCCATAGTCATACGCGCCTTGAAACCCCCGAGCGGGTCAATGGCGTCATCATTGCCCAGACCGGCTCCAACTGCCGCAACCTGGGACAATTGGACTTGACTGTGGCGGGCGATAGCGTCATGGAATATGCTGGCAGGCTCATCCCGATGCTGACCGCTGCCATTACCCCCGATCCTAAGCTCAGCGCTCTGGTGGACAGCATCAAGGCCGAGATTGACAAGTCCTATGGCATGGTGATTGCACAACTCAAAGATGATTGGGAGACCCAATACCGCGCCGAGTCGAATATTGGTGACTGGCTTGCCGATGCTTTGAGAGGCCGCTTGGGAACCGATGTTGCTTTTCTCAATTCCGGCGGAATCCGCAAGAATCTGGCGGCCGGACCGGTCACCAAGATGGACATTCATGAGATCCTGCCGTTCGATAACAGCGTGGTCACCTTTACGCTCTCCGGCAAAGAGCTGGTCGAAATTGCCAAACACAATATCGGCCTGGAGCAGGGAAGTTACCAGGGCTCTCTGCAGTTTTCGGGGTTGTCGTACAACTGGCGAGGCGACAGCGCCAATATCGAGCTGGTGGAAGTCAGGGTCAATGGAGCGCCCGTGGAGCCTGATCGTGCCTATTTGGCGGCATCAATTGACTATGTTGCCAATGCTAACGCCGATAAGTATTTCGGTTTCCCCGTGGCCTCTGAGATTAAGAAGACCGGCCTGGGGTTAACCGATATTATCCTTGAGGCTGTCGAAAAGGCGGGGACGATTGAAAGCAAGATCGACGGGCGAGCGAAGAAACTATAAGGAAACTGACTCTCCGAGCCATTTCTGGCGCTGCAATCGTAATATGCCGATTCCCCTGCGGTCGCAGGCCAACTCTTGGGAACGCCAGAACAGGCGACCCTGTTAATAGCATGAAATGACGCGGGTGGATTAATCCACCCGTACTGATTTAATCTACCGAGGAGGAACCAGATATGCAGCGCGGGTTTACTGCCCTTATCATGTTAGCTTTGCCTCTGGCGATAGGCGCCTATGGCAGCTCGCTTGAATTTGACAACACCCCCTCCGAGGTGGCCACGGCGTTACAGGCCGCCGATCACACGATATTGAATATCCATATTTCGTCTCTGGATTACAGTCCGGTCGTCATGGCCGATAGCCAAGAGGCTGTCTCCATTTTCCTGCCCGAGGTTTTCGGGCAGGGCCGGGGGGCATACCTTGGGCCCGGAAATGCGGTCATTCCCACAATCACCCGCCTATTGGCCGTGCCGTTCGACGCTGATCCATCCTTCAGGATCGTCCGCCAGGAATACGCCGACATACCCGAAATATCGCTTGCCCCCGCGCCTGAGGAAGACCTGCAATCATTTTTGGCTGGTGGGGAAACCCCGTTTTCGCAGGCTGGGCGGCCGCTGGTCACGGGCGAAATTGCAGGTGTCATGCGTGACCTGCGCCTTTACGCGCTGACCATTTCCCCTGTCCAATATGACCCCGCCAACGGCTCCCTAAGGGTTTATACCGATTTGGAAATCGAGGTCTCGCACGCCGGGGCTCAAACCACGCGCTATGGCGATCATATTTCCGAGGCCTTTGCGCCGATATATCGCTCGCTGGTCGACAACCCTGCCGTCTTTGATCCAGTGAGAGTAACGCGCGGGGCTTACTGGGTTCTTTACCCCGACGTTTTTGCATCGCAGATGCAGCCGTTCATAGACTGGAAGAAGGCCAAAGGCTTCGACGTCGTGGCGATCACCCAAAGCCAATTGGGTTCCAATACATATATCAATATCAGAAATTATATCCTGGCGCGCTTCGACTCCTGCCAGAACAAGCCGGATTACATCGCCATCATGGGCGACGTTGCCATGCCGAGCGGGCCGGGGATCGCGACCAAGGAATACCCCAACCCTCACGGATTCGGTGACATTGAGTCCGACAATTATTATAGTTTCCTGCATGGCAATGATTATTTCCCCGAGCTCCTGATAGGCCGTATCTCGTTCGATAATCAGGCCGAAATAGGTTATTACCTCAGTAAGATTTTCAGGTATGAACGCACCCCCTACATGACCGACATGGACTGGTATCATCGCGGGGTTGTCGTGGCCGGAAGCGATGGATACTCATTTACCAGCCCCCGATTCACCAAGCTCTGGTGCCGCGAGGCCATGATGGAGCGCGGCTTTACTCAGGTTGATACCTTTTTCGCTGAGAATGGCGGCTGGGAACTGCCGGCTCAGATAAGCGCCGCCATCAACGCCGGTGTCGGATACGTCAACTACAGGGGATACGGCACCGCTTACGGCTGGACTCCGCCGGATTACACCAGTTATAATATCAGCGCTCTCAGCAATGCCAACAAATACCCCGTCATGACATCCTTAGTCTGTGGCACGGGCGACTATAACGACCCCAGTTATGATGTCTGCATGGGGGAGACCTGGATTCGAGCCAATAACAAGGGCGGAGTCGGTTTTATCGGCAATAGCAATCACGATGCTCACACGCGCTGGACTAACGCCCTCGACGTGGGCATATACTGGGGCTGGTTCGATGAAGATGTCACCACCCTGGCTCAGGCCCAGCTTATGGGGAAAATGACACTTTATAACGGATTCCCTGCAGACCGCAGTACAAATGGTCAGGTAGAACTTTATTTTAACAGCTATAATATCCTCGGCGACCCCGAGGTCAACTGCTGGACCGACATCCCGCGCCCGATGCTGGTTGACCATCCCGACTCACTCGAATTTGGCCAGAACCGACTCGATGTTCACATTCAGGATTCGCTGGGAACGGCGATCGAGGGGGCGGCGATCTGCATATGGAAAGGCGCAGAGGTGTTCGCCAGCGGATTCACCAATGCCGCCGGCGATTTCGAGTTTATGGCCTCGCCTCTTACTCCGGGGTATATGAAAGTTACCGCAACTGCGAAAAACCGCATACCGTACGAGGATAGCCTTTATTACTACACCAGCGGGGCTGTCGTGGGGTATGCCTCCCATACCGTTGACGATGACTCCAACGGAGAATCACAGGGGGATGGCGACGGCGTTCTCAACCCCTCAGAGAGGGTCGAGTTGCCGGTCCAATTGATGAATTTCGGCTCCACTGATACCGCCTATGGAGTGACGGCCACGCTGTCTTGCCAGATGCCCGGTATAACCATCTCCCGGTCGGTGGCGAGCTATGGCAACATCGCGCCCGGTGAATCATCGGCGCCCGACCAGCCATTCCTTATCAACGCTGGCTCGGAACTGCCCGATGGCGCCACAGCCAGGATGATTATCGACGTTACCGATGTCGGCGGCCATGTCTGGCAAAACGTTGTCAACCTCCCGGTCGCGGCCGGCAATATCGTGGCCGACACGGTGATGATTTTAGATGGGTTGAACGGGCGACTTGACCCCGGGGAACTGGCCGAGATGGCTGTGCAGGCCGTTAATGTCGGGGGAGATCCTCTCATGAGTGCCAGCGCGGTCCTGCGGACCTCCGATGACCAGGCGCACATAATCGATTCAATGGCGGTAATCGGCGACTGCCTGCCGGGGGACACCATAAGCAACATCGATGATCACTTCGCAGTACTCATCGATTCGGATATTTACGTCGGCCATATCATCAATTTCACCATGACATATACCGGCCTCGGACCCCAAGTCGTAACCTCATCTTTTGGGGTGCAGGTGGGGCAAGTACAGCAGACAGACCCGGTCGGCCCGGACAATTACGGCTACTACTGCTTCGATAACATCGACACCACATATCTATATCGCCCCAACTACGACTGGATCGATATTAATACAGCCTGGACTTACGTTTCACTTTCCGATGATGACGTCGCGACCATCGACCTGCCGTTCCCGGTGCTATACTATGGGCAGGTTTTCGATGAGATAACCATCTGCGACAACGGCTTCGCGGCATTTGGTCGGACCTGGTGGCCGAATTTCTATAATGGGCCCATACCGGCTCCCCAAAATGCCATGGCCATGGTCGCGCCGTTCTGGGATGATTTTGTGCAGACACCGATGCGGGTTTATTACAATCATGATGAGGTCAATGGCCAGTTCATAATTGGCTGGCGAAATGCCTACGATAGCGATAACAGCCGAAACCAGACTTTCGAGATAATAATTCTAGACAACGCTTTTTGGCCTTCGCTAACAGGCGATAATGAAATCATCTTCCAATACCAAACCGCTACGACGGTAACCACAATGTCGGCCGGCATCTGTTCGCCCGACCGCACCGATGGCATTTGTATCAACTTCAATGGAACCCGGCCGGCAGGGGCCGCGCAGGTGTCCAGTGGCCGGGCGGTCAAGTTCACTACCGGCTCGCTCTACATGGTCGGCGCCGATGACGATGGGATAGTCCCCGGGAAATTCGCTGTCGGCCAAAATTACCCCAATCCGTTCAATGGCGCGACTCAGATCGAGTTCAGTCTGCCGTCCAGACAACGCGTTACGATCGACATCTTCAATATTCTCGGGCAAAGAATCACCACCCTGGCAGATCGTGAGTTCGATGCCGGGAGCCATACGGTCTCATGGAACGCCGTTGATGTTACGTCCGGCATTTACTTCTACCGCCTCGCCACGCTCGAGGGCATGATAACGAAGAGAATGACGCTCCTGAAATGACAGCCGGAAACAGGCGTGCCCGGATAATCGGGGGCCGAACAATTGTAATTGGCAATTAGACGATGGCGGCTTCATTACGCCCCGCATGAAATAAAGGAGAAAAATCGATGCCGGTTCGCAACTTTGTTTTATCATCATTGATATTGTTGATTGCATCCGCCGGGGCAAATGCTCAACTGCCTTCGAGGTACACACGCTATTCCCAGGCGCTTCAGACCCTCGCCAGTCTCGAGGCCACCTACCCGCAGGTCTGCAGGCTCGACACCATGGGGTATTCGACCAGAGACAGCATCCCGATGCTGAGATTCAAGATCTCCGACAATGTCTCGATAGACGAGGATGAACCGGCGGTCTTCTACTGTGGCGGAGTCCATGCCGATGAGGTGCTGGGTGTCGAGGTTGTCATGTGGTTCGCCCAGGATATTATGGCTCGCTATGCGGTTGGCGACACCGTCGCTTTAAGATATATAAATGAGCTTGAAATATTCTGCGTGCCGTATATCAATCCCGAGGGGCACATAGTGGTCGAGGAGGGTGACACCGAGTGGCGCAAAAACAAATGCGACAACGATTCCAATGGGGTTTTCGATTTCCACGACGGCGTTGACAATAATCGCAATTACGATTTGGGCTTCAATATCGACCAGGGGCTGGATGCCACGACCCCGGAATCGCTCCAGTTTAAGGGCACGGCGCCGTTCACTCAAACCGAAAATGTCGCCATGGCCGCCTTCGCCTGGCGCTATCGCCCCGTCGTGGGGCTCGATTATCACTCTCCAACCTATGGGAGATCCGAAGTCGCCTATTACCCCTGGTGGTGGTGGTCAACCGATGGTGGACATGGCGCCAGCCCTGATGAAATCATGATGCTGTCTCTATGCCGGCAATATTGCAGCCGCATTATCGATGACGCCGGAGATTCCACTTACGAGGCCAGGCGGGCCCTGGTCGATAAGGGCGATTTCAAATCCTATTTCTACGGCAATTTCGGCACTGTGGCCTTTTCGGTCGAAATATCGGATACGACAATTCAGGATTCGACCATGGTGGACGACATCTGCAGTCGCCACCTGCCATCTCAATACTTTCTCCTTGGCCGCGCTCTCGGGTCCGCCATCACCGGGATAATACGCGATTCCGTTACCCTCGAACCAATCGAGGCCGAGGTGCAGGTTGTCGAGCGTATCAATGCCGATATCAGGCCGCGCCTTTCCCGACCCGACAATGGCCGCTACAGGCGCCTCCTCGACCCCGGGACATATACGCTCAGGTTCCTGAAAGCCGGCTATTCGACAAGGACCGTTAATAACGTGGTTGTCCCCAGCAACAGGCCGGTCGTAGTCGACAAGCTTCTACCGCCAATTAATCCGCGGCCGCCCGCCCCTGTCCTGATATTTCCGCCGCAGGATACCGTTCTGGTCGATACCACAATAACCTTCGTCTGGCAAAGGTCGCAGTTCGCCCAGAGGTACCAGCTTGAAATTTACGCCGATTCGCTGTTGACCACTCCGCTTTTCGTCGATTCGCTCGTAACCGATTCCAGCTTGACGCCGGATTTCCTGCCGATCGATTCGCTGGTCTTCTGGAGAGTCAAGGGCGGCAACCAGTATGGATGGGGGCCGTATTCGTCAATTGGATCATTCCTCTTCTACGCCACCCCGCCGGCCCCGATTCCCTTTTTCCCGCCGCGGGATACGGTCCTGACCGACACCGTGATGACGTTTGCCTGGTATCAAGCCCCGTCCGCCCAAAGATATCTCCTCGAGGTCTATCCCGATACAGCCCTGATAACTCCTTTTTATATCGATTCGCTCCTGACCGATACGGTTTTGGTCCTGCAGGCGCAACCGGCGGATACGTTCTTCTGCTGGCGAGTAAAGGCTGGAAATTCGCAAGGATGGGGGCCATATTCCCAGACGTGGTCATTTATATTCCATCACCTGACAGGGGTAAGCGAAAGCCCGATACCAAAGTCTGTCGGCCTGGCGCAGAATTACCCCAATCCGTTTAATGCCCGGACGGCCATTACGGTGGAATTGCCGCCGGGAATCAGGGGAAACCTTTCGATTTTCGATATCGTAGGTAGAGTTGTGAAGGAATACCAGTTGACCGGGGCTCAGGATTCCGGAACACAGAGAGTGATCTGGGATTCGAGGGACTCTTATGGAAATTCGGTAAGCAGCGGAATATATTTTTATAGACTGAGAGCGGGAAGTAGCATTTTTTCGAGAAAGATGATATTATTGAGATAGAGCCGCCCGTTATTTTGAAGATAGGTTTTTGGTAAATCCAGAATCGGCTCGGGCGGATAGATTTGTAATTTTACAGGAGGTGCGGTTATGAGGGTAGTGCTATGTCTCCTCTTATGCGCGTCGACAGCGCTGGCGGCGCCAGTAATAAATTTCGGCGCCGATACGCTTAAGTTCGGCTTCATTTCAGTAGGTGGAAACCACATTCGCCTGCTCGACGTGTCAAACAGCGGCAATGAGGCCCTGATTGTCAATACGGTCTTATTTCAAGATACGGTTTTCTCCATCCTGAATCCGTCCATCCCCGATACTATTCCTCCCGGCCAGCATCATCAATATCGATTCCATTTCAGGCCCACTGAGATATCCTCATACGATGGCCAATTCTCGTTTTACTCCAACGATCCCGTGAGGCCCACCGCCACGCTGCCAATTGAGGCGGCCGGAACCATGGTCTTCATGCCGGGGGAGATAATCTGGAGCTATCAAGGGCCCGAGAACGTGGTATCATGCACGGCTGTGGATGATGTCAACGGCGACGGCATTCAGGATGTCGTTGCCGAATCGTTCGACGCTGGAGTCACCACCGATAATCTTCTCTGTGTCTCCGGGTCGGGCAACGGCGAGGGCGAGCTTATCTGGTCGGCCAGGCCGCTCGGCGGGCCCTCCAATTCCGGCGGCTATGGTGACGAGTGTCTCATAGCCATCGAAGATCTGAATCATAACGGGACAAGAGACCTGATCCTCGGCACGGCCTGGGGCAGCAGAACCATTTTCGCAATCGAGGGCGCCACCGGGGAGACGATTTGGTCATATGACACTTATCAGAATTTGCCCAGCGGCTGGGTCTACAGCGTCGCCTCGATGGGCGATCTCAATGGCGATAGCATCCCCGAGGTCCTGGCCGGGGTAGGATCTGACGCCAATGCCGGCATTCTCCTGAACGGAGCCAATGGCGCCATGATTTGGAGACATCAGGTTGCCGATGCCGTATTTTCTGTCAGCAGGGTGAGCGATATTAATTACGACAATATCCCCGAGGCCGTTTTGGGCGCAGGGGATAATGACGACAAGGTTTATCTCTACTCCGGCGTCGAACTCGATACCAGCCTGATCTGGAGCTATGACGCCAATGCATCGATCATGTCCGTGGCCGGTATACCGGACGCCAACGGCGATGCTTACGGCGATGTCATTGCCGGATCCTGGGGCAACGGTAACCTGGTGTTTGCCCTTTCAGGTTATTCCAGGGATCGTTTCGGAGATACGCTATGGACTGCGCCGGCGGGCGGGCCTGTGATGAAAGTCGTCGTTAGCCCCGACCTGAACGGAGATTGGTTTTCCGACGTCCTCGTGGCCTCCTGGGGTAATTATGCCCTGGCCTTATCGGGCCATGATGGAAGCACGCTTTGGACATACCCTATGGGCGACGATGTCTGGGCGGTTTATTGGGCTAACGATGTCACCGGCGACGGCGTCTGCGAGGCCATAGCAGGTGCTTTCACGGGAGCGGTCGCGTTGATTAACGGCGCCGATGGCCAGGAGATCTGGACCTGCAACACCGATTCCAAGATATTCACCGTCAGACCTATCGGCGACGTCAACGGGGACGGCGTACCTGACATCATTGCCGGACAGCAGTTTCTCAACAACACCGGCGGCAAATTATTCGTTATATCGGGCGGCACCGTCGGAAGCTCAGGGATCGGTGACGATAATGATGCGATAATCCCGGAAAACCATCTGCTTCTCTCGAATTATCCTAATCCGTTCAACGCCAGGACCATAATATCCTATGACCTGCCGAAAAGTGCCGACGTGAAGCTCGAATTATTCAACCTGCTTGGCCAGAGGGTCGATGTGCTCTATGAGGGGCGCCAGGAAGCCGGGCGACATAATGTCTCTTACGATACGGGCAATTCGAAATTGAGTTCGGGAGTCTATTATTGCAGGCTTAGCGCCGGCGACGTTGTATCGACAATAAAAATGACAATCCTGAAGTAGCTGCTTCAGGACTGTCATTCGCTTTTTCCGCGGAGGAATCCGGATCTACGACTCTGATCATGCTTCGACAGCCTGGGCTCCAGCCGAACCGGCGTAGAGTCTGACTTTCGCTATCAATTCCGTCAAATTCGAGGACTTGACCACGTAGTCATCTGCCATCCAACTGGAGAAATCGGCTTTGTAAACCGCGTAGGCGGAATTGAGAATCACCGGTATGGTCCTATCGTGGTCCTTGATCATCTCAAGGACACGCAATCCCTCCATATCAGCCAGCTTGATATCGAGGACAACCACTCCCGGGCGTTCCTTCTTGATCCAGTCCAGCGCCTCCCTGCCCGATGATATCGGCCGGACCTGAAATCCGGCATCGGACAACTCATCGGAATAAAGGTCAAGCAGGTGCTGCTCATCCTCCACGATCATTACAGGTATCATCTTAACCCCCTCTACTTATGCCAACCCCAAATTGGCCTTTGAAATTTGAATTCGGCAATAATGTAATAATTATTCTATCACCGACCAAACGAATTTTCAAATTATTTTTGCTCCGAAATCGGAAAGTAAACCGAAAAGGTGGTTCCGCTATTGAGCTTCGATTCAAACTCTATGTAGCCGCCGTGGTCCTCGACAATTCTCTTCGAAATCGGCAGGCCCAATCCCGAGCCCTTGGCCTTGGTCGTGAAAAAGAATGTGAATATCCTGTCGCGAAGCTCGTCGGGGATGCCGCAGCCGGAGTCCATTATATCGAGCGCCGCATACCCCTCGAGCGCCCGCGTCTCCACCCTGAGGTGCATGCCCGGCTTCATGGCGTCGAGAGCGTTGTCGATAATGTTGAACATGACCTGCCTGAATCTTCTCTCGTCTACCGCGATATGCGGATCGCTGTCGGCACATCTTACCTTGAGCTTTATACCCAGGTTGAGCAGCTTATGCTCCAGAAATTCCAACGACTCTTTCACCAAATCGTTAATCGAGTATGATTTAATGTCAAATTTGGACGGCTTTGAATATTCGAGTATCTCGGAGGTTATCTTTTCCAGGCGGTCTATCTCCGATATGATGATGTCCAGGTCCTTCTTTTTGAATTTCGGCGTGTTTATATCTCGCATCGCTCTCCTGGCGTGGCCACCAATCGTCACAAGCGGCGTCTTAAACTCATGCGCAACCGTCGCCGCCAGTCTCCCGATATCGGCCAGGCGCTCAGCCTGAAGCAGATAGGCCTGGTTTTCACGCAATAGCTGGTTGACTCTTTCAAGCTCCTGGAGCCTCTGCGATAGCTGCTCGTGCAAAACGGTGATTTCGAGCACGTTGATGCAGGTGTTGGCCAAAGTCTCCAAGGCGTCGATAGAGGCCTCGGTAATCGGTTTGTTGGTGTAGAAATTGTCCGCCACCATCAAACCCAGGGGGATACCCTCGGCCCTGAGGGGAACGGCTACAAATTCGTTGAAATCGAGGTGCTTTAGGATTCTGCCCACCACAAATGGATCCATCTCGCTTTTGCGGAAAAAGGTATGTTTCTCCGACCACAGAGCGCGCAAAAGGAAATTCGAACTGTTGGCCAGCGGAATTTTGATCTTCTCGATTATCTGCTGCAGGTAGTCTCTTTCAAGCTCGGGGGCTTTTAGGATGTTGTTTATCTGCTGTTCGAAACTCAGGGCATGGAGTTCGTTCCAAATCCTGATTGCGGCCTGCCAGTTCTCCGGCCCGACCGCGTCCATGCCCACCAGATACTCATGGCGCTGGTCAACCAGGAAAATACCGGCCCGGTTGAATCCAAAGGCCCTCCCTGATGTCACGCCAGTCAATATTATTTTAAGCGCTCGCGACAGGTCTCCGGTCTTGACTACGGCGTCGGTAATGATCCTCATCAACGCCAGCTCGGAGACTTTCTTTTCGAGCTGCTGCTTGGCCTCGTCGAGCCTGACATTGCGATCCGATACTTGTCTCAACAACGTTGCGATAGTCGAACCCAGGGCCATATCGGCGGTGCGGCGGCCGAATCCACGATTGATGATCTCCTTGAAAGCGGCGCATTCATTGCAGACAACAATATCATCCTGCCTGGAAATATTACCGTTATCGCCATCCGCCAGGGTGCTGAGCCAACATAGTTTATTTGTATGTCCCTTCTTCGTACATGGTACGGCATGGGGAATGTTCATCATGATATTCGACAATTTACTCGACTCCACCTATTAGTCAAGACATTTCCGATTGACACCGCATTTTAAGCTGCTAAATTGAAATCATGGACAAAGCTGAAATCGAAAATGAATTGATTCGCCTGGCGCTGGCCGAGGATGTCGGCGCCGGTGATATTACTACCGCCGCCCTCAAGCTTGGCGCCAGCCGCGGGGACGCCGTGGTAGTGGCCAAGGCCGATGGGGTTATATCGGGCACCGCCCAGTTCGCCGACGTCTTTCGACATCTTTCCCGCAACGTGAAAGTGAAACGCTTCATGCGGGACGGCTCAACGGTCGCAATCGGCGATAAGGTTCTTGGCCTGAGCGGGCCCCTGAACGCTATCCTGACCGGCGAGCGTACCGCCATGAATATCCTCTGTCATCTGTCGGGAGTCGCAACCATGACTGCCGCCATTGTGGGCGTGATCCGGGATCTCCCCGTGAAGATCCTCGATACGCGAAAGACCATGCCGGGCATGCGGCGATGGGAAAAGCTCGCCGTGCGTCACGGCGGCGCCTGCAATCATCGGCTGGGCCTCTTCGATATGTACTTGATAAAGGAGAATCACATAGCGGCATCTGGCGGGCTCAAGGAGGCGCTCGAAAAAGTGGTAGCCCACAAGAAGAAATCTCGCGCCAAAATCGAAATCGAAGTTAAAAACCTGGACGAGCTGCAAATCGCTCTGAACCACAGGGTGGACTATATACTGCTCGATAACTTTGACCTCGCCGCGCTCAAAGAAGCTGTCTCTATTGCCCGGGGGCATAGGGTCATCCTGGAGGCCTCGGGTAATGTGAATAAGGCTAACGTAAGGAAGATTGCTCTCACGGGAGTCGCCCGAATTTCGATCGGCAAGATTACTCACTCGGCGCCGGCGCTTGATCTTTCCATGAAAGTCGTGGAGCGGGATTGATTCCCTCGAAAGATGTTAAGAATTTCGCCGGGGTGCTTCGGTACCTTCTGGATTCGAAAGGGCATCATTCCGTTGACCAGATAGCCCACGGGACCGGCTTGAAAAGAACCGATGTTACCTCGGCCCTGTCACATTTTGCCGAATCGGGCCTTAAACTTGACGAGAAAGATAAAACCTACGCCATCGGCACCCTGCCCGACTCCATCAATCCCGCTGTCCTGTTTTGCGGTCTGGGGACCCATGTTATGGGCCATACGATCCACAGTTATAAATCTATCGGTTCCACCAACCAGGCGGCCAAGCATCTGGCCGAATCCGGCGCCGTGGAGGGTACCATGGTCATTGCCGACAGGCAAACGAGGGGACGCGGCAGGCTGGGCCGCTCCTGGCACTCGCCGGGCGAGGCCGGGCTTTACTTCTCTCTGGTACTGAGGCCATGGGTATCTATCAACCGCATGCCGGCCCTCTCTCAGGTTGCTGCCATGTCCGTCTGTCGCGCGATTGAGAAAGTCTGCGACTGCCAGGCGCGGGTAAAATGGCCCAACGACTGCCTTCTCAATGGACGTAAGGTTGCCGGGATCCTGGTCGAACTTTCAGCCGAGCTCGATAAGATCGACTATGCCATTCTCGGGATCGGGATAAATGTCAACAATCAGCGCCGCGAGCTGCCATCGCCCATTCGCTCCCACGCAACCTCGCTGGCGATCGAAAGTGGAGGGCAGCATAACCGTGTCAACCTTCTGCATCGCTTTCTGGCCGATTTCGAGAAGTCATATTCCAATTTCCAGAAATACGGCTTGCGTTTTATAGGGCCTGAGCTGGTCAGGCGCTCCTCGGTCCTGGGCCAAAGGGTAAATATCAACCTCGGGAAAACCCGTGTTTCAGGAATCGCCACGGGAATCGATGAAAACGGTGCTTTGCGCCTGAAAATTAAGGACCATGTGAAAACGATCTCGGCCGGCGAGGTCAGCCTGCGCTGATAGATACAGCAGGAGCGGCGGGCCAAAAAGGGGGTTGTTTTACGGCCCGGCGCCTTTGGAACATATGGTAACTGCAGGCCGTTAACTACTTGACGATAATAAGCAAGGGAGTCCGTGGTGATGAGGCGAATATATACCATCATATTATTAATATTGATTACAGTTCCCCTGGCGGGAGCTTCCAAGATATTAATCCCCATGGACATTACTCAATCGGATCATCTCAAGGCTTACGGAGTGGCCTATTGGTGCCTTAAGTACGGTGTCAATGTGGAGTGGCTTCTGAATTACAGGGGCGGTTCCTTTCTCTCTGATGACTTGCCCCAGATCGTCGAGGTCTGCCGTTTGAAAGGCGTTTCTTTCGAGCAGATCTCTGGAGCCCAGGAAGCCGAGATAAAAAAGATCATCGAGGACAGCAACATGGAATCGGTGTTGCTTGAAAAGCCCCCCAAAGTTGCCATTTATGCCCCACCCGCCAGCAAAAATGAACCCTGGGATGACGCTGTCAACCTGGTCCTGACCTATGCCGAGATCCCTTTTGATATTGTTTGGGATCCCGATGTCCTGGCAGGAAAGCTCAACGAATACGACTGGATTCATCTGCATCACGAGGATTTCACGGGTCAATTCGGCAAATTTTTCGCCGCCTATCGAAACACGATGTGGTACAAACAAGACAAGGCTTTGAATGAAAAAACCGCTCGCGAGCTCGGGTTTTCCAAAGTCTCAAAATTGAAACTCGCTGTCGTCGATGCGATCGACCGATATGTGGCCGAGGGTGGTTTCTTGTTCGCCATGTGTTCGGCCACCGATACATATGATATCGCCCGTTCCGCCTGGAAAACCGATATCGTGCCGGCTGAATTCGATGGCGACGCCGTAGACCCCGGCTGCAATAGCCAGCTTGATTTCTCTCGAACCCTGGCTTTCGAGAATTTCGAGGTCATAATCAATCCTCTAATTTATGAGCATTCCAATATCGATACATCTCCGACTCGCGGCACTCCCGGCTTGACACCCGAGACCGACTATTTCACGATATTCAACTTCTCCGCCAAGTGGGATCCCGTTCCGACCATGTTGACCCAGGACCACACCCAGATAATCAATGGTTTCTGGGGGCAATGCACAGGGTTCAACAAGCAGCTGCTGAAAAAGCACGTTACCATTCTTGCCGAGACAGAGGGAAAAAACGAGGCCAAATATATTCACGGCAATTATGGCAAGGGAACATTTACCTTTTTGGGAGGCCATGACCCGGAGGATTACCAACACATGATAGGCGATCCGCCCACCGATCTCTCGCTTCATAAACACTCACCGGGTTATCGCCTTATCTTGAATAATGTCTTGTTCCCGGCCGCCAAGAAGAAGGAGCGCAAGACCTGATCTCCAATGCTATTGGCACTAAATTGGGACGACTCGGTTTCGCTGATGTCAAGGGCCGTGGTGATTTCGACTATCTTGCTGATTTCGCCGACCATCACGGTTTTGGGCTCGTCCAGGTTAGTTTCGACAATCCCCGTTATTTTCCGGAAAAAATCGACAAAGGCAGACGCGCCGAAATCCAACAGAAATTTAGAGCCCTCGACATCGGCCTTTGTTTCCATGGGCCATCGGATGTGCCACTTCTGAACCGCCACGAAAAAGTCCGGGCTGCCGGTTTAGAGAGGGTAGGCGAATTTATTGAAATGGCTATCGAACTGGGGGGTGAATATTTCATCCTTCATCCCGGGCGCCTTGGATTCTACTCTCTTTCCTCCAGACAGATTTTTTTCATGGAACAACGTTTCCCCGAACGCATCAGCGCGGTTTTCGAGGATTCTATAAGCCATCTTCTCGACACCTGTCGTGGCCAGATCAAGCTTTGTATCGAAAACACCCACACCGTTTCAACCCCCTTCCTGGAGGTCGTCGGAAAACTCGCGGTGGAAAGGGAATTAGGGCTCGTTTGGGATGTCGGCCATGCCGAGCAGCTGCCCGAGCCCAAAAGACAGCAGGTGATTAAATTCTTCCAGGATCACCTGAAATATATCCGGCTGGCCCACCTGCACGATTTTGAAGAAGGCGCGGATCATCGGAGGCTCGGCTCTGGCAGGCTCAATATCGCGGGATATTTACAGGTATTCAGGGCACTCTCCCTTGATGTCATTCTCGAGATATTCCCCGAGGAGGACCTGCTGCAATCACTGGAATATGTCAGGAGCAATGAAAACAAGGCCGGCGCCGGCGCATAGAGCAATCTCAATCGCTCGTATCGCCATTTTGCTAATGCCGCTGATCGTGCTGGCGGCCGCGTCATTAGTATCGGCCGATATCAAATGCGGCAGTTGCGGCAATTCCATTACCGGGGCTTACTATGTTTCCCCCGACGGCGGCATTTACTGCGAATCCTGCTGGAAAGGCGGCGCCATTTGCGCCCAGTGCGGTAAAATGACGCGGTCCCCCGTAAAAGCAGAAGGGCTCGATTTTTGCCCCGAGTGTTACGCAAAGCTCCCTCGATGCAGCCTCTGCTCCCGACCCCTGGTGGGGAGTTTCACGCGGTATTCCGAACTTGGGCTACAGGTCTGCCCAATCTGCGAAAAAGAAAAGCCGCGATGCCAGAGATGCGGCCTGCCAATGGATAAGTTTATCGTTCTAAACGATACCAAACTCTGCATGAATTGCGCCTCCCAGGTTGAGAGGTGCCATTCCTGCGGCGATCCCATCCTTAGCGAATACTCGTATTTTGAGGGCAACCAGGCGTTCAAATATTGTCTAAGTTGCGTGAAAAATTACCCGCGCTGCGACAATTGCGGGGCGCCGTCCGGGCCGGACGGCACCAGGCTTGGCGACGGCCGATATCTCTGCCCGGAATGCCGCCGGGTGGCTCTGTTCGACATCGGACTCGTTGACCCGATCAGAAAGAAGGTAATGAAATTTATAACATCCAACATGAATATGCCGATCAAACGCAATATCGATTTCTCGTTGCGCGACAAGGATTACCTGCAAAGCAAAGCCAAGGGTATCCACGGCGACCTAAATGGGCTTTTCTACCGAAGGGGAAATGATTTCCATATCTACGTCCTGTATGGCCTGAGAGAGAAAGATTATGTCAGTGTTCTGGCCCACGAAATTGGGCATGCCTGGCAGGCCGAGAATTGCTCCGATGATCTCCCCCTTGAAGACCTTGAGGGTTTTGCCCAGTGGATTGCCTACAAAACCCTCCTGAATTTCGGTTATCGTGATTTTGCAGAACTTCTGAAAGAAGGGGATAGTATTTATGCCAAAGGGCTTAATAATATGCTTAAGATAGAAAAATACAGAGGGGCACAGGCTGTTTTCAACCATGTCCGGGAGAAGTGAGCCCTGGTCGGCCGCTCGGGTCCCCTGACCCTCCGGGTCAGGCCGCCCGGCGATATGGAGCGATGCTCTGGACAAACCGCATGCCGTGCAATGGCACATGAAATTTAACCGGCAAACGCGCCGGGCGCTCGGCCGAATGGCCGAGGGGACCCGAGCGGCCGAGCCGACGGAGTGATACCATATGCCAGAGAATGAATACGATAATTTTGATCTTTTGGTTTTCGGCGCGCACCCTGATGATGTCGAGGTCGGGTGTGGCGGGCTGATCATAAAGCTTCGCAAGCGTGGCTATAGGGTCGGGTTGGTGATACTGACTCAGGGCGAAATGGGTTCCGGTGGTACGCCGGAATTGCGTCAACGGGAGGTTCTCGAGGCGGCCGAGATAATGGGAGCGACTGTAGTTGCCCATCTCGACATGGGCGACTGTCGGCTCGAGGATAATTATGAATCCCGGATGGTGGCGGCCAGGTTTATCCGACGCCACCGCCCCAAGATAGTGTTGGCGCCGTGGTTTGCCGGCGGGCATGGCAAGCGAGCCTCGCACCCGGACCATATCGCATGCGGACGGATTGTAATGAACGGCATCAATTACGCCACGTTGAAAAAGCTCCCTCTCGATGAGCCTCCACATACGATTGGCGCCTTATTTCATTTTTTCCTGCCACCGGAGGTTGCTCCTACATTTGTGGTCGATATAACGGACGAATTTGAGCCATGGGTAATGGCGTTGTCCGCTCATCGCACCCAGTTTTTGAATCCGGAAAAGAATCGCGATTATATTTGGCAATTGGAGTCGATGGCGCGCGGATACGGCGGTCAAATCGGCGTTAAATATGGACAAGGATACGCTATCGGGGAGCCTTTGAGAATCGAGGATCCGTTCTGCCTGGTCGGCGCTTGCAGCCGTGTGCCGGAGATGTTTGTTCAGCGACAGGGCATTCAGGAGGAATAATTTACCCGAAACTATCTCGCTGTGGGCATGGTTATTCGGGCCGGAGTCCTTTTCGATAATTCCGCATAATTTTACACGATACCCATCCGAAATTTGCTATAATGATAAGGCCTTCTCGCAATGCGAGATCGACCTAAAAGGGGTTTGAAACTTGAAAGGATTGATAGATATGGCAAAAGCCGAAATAAAGCCTAAGGATAATGGATCGCTTCGCATTAGTGGCGATTTCGTGATCAAGGATATCGATGGGGACGTATTTGACCTGGGCGGTAGGACCGAAATCTCATTGTGCCGATGTGGCCATTCAAACAACAAACCTTTTTGTGATGGTACTCATAAGAAAATCAACTTCCAATCGGTTGTCAGGGCATTTGCGGTGCCGCCGATGCCGACCAGGGAGCCGGGGAGTTGAGAAACGCGTAATCCCCGGCAATTCATTATTTTAGTAAGGACATTTGCAGTGGAAATAATTGCCGACTTATCAAGCAAGAAATACCATGAATATTCGTGGAATAATTATGTCAAAGCCAGGACATGCTTTTCCAAAATGGTAAACCATCAGTATAATAGATGTGTCTAATATTAGTTTGATAATATGATGCCTTTAGCCGGGTGTTCTATTGGATATACAATTATTGGAAACTGAGGAAATAAATGAAAAAGATTCTTGCCGTGTCAATTCCCCTTCTACTCTTAGCGGTTTTGCTTTTTGTCCTTTTTGGGGCCAAGCGTAACAAGGCCGAGGGCGCATTCGTCACCGCCGAAATTCAGAGAGGGGACATTGCGGTCACTGTCACCGCCACCGGGACACTCCAGGCGGTGAAAACGGTTCAGGTGGGTAGTCAGATTTCGGGAACGATACTTGCCCTCTACGCCGATTTCAATGATCAGGTCAAAAAGGGACAAGTGCTGGCCCAGCTGGACCCTACTTTTCTGAAAGCCCAGGTCGCCCAGGCTCAGGCGGATCTCGAGAAGGCGACCGCGTCCGCCGAGCTTTCCGGGAGACAATACGAACGGGCTCTTTCACTTTTTGAGAAAAACATGATTTCCGAATCGGACAGGGACGCCGCCCTGACAAATTACGATCTGGCCAGGGCCGAAATAAAATCGTCCCAGGCTAACCTCGATCGACTCAAAACCAACCTCGCCTATGCCACCATAGCATCGCCGATTGATGGTGTAATCATTTCAAGGGATGTTGATGTCGGCCAGACTGTGGCTGCCAGTCTGCAGGCCCCCACGCTCTTTACCATAGCGCAGGACCTCTCCAAGATGGAGGTCAAAACGAGTATCGACGAGGCCGATATCGGGAAAATCGCCGATGGTCAGAAGGCGCGGTTTACCGTGGATGCCTACCCTGAGCTATCGTTCGAGGGGCTGGTCAAGCAGGTCAGGCTTTCACCGCAGGTTGAACAGAATGTCGTATCATATGATGTTATCTTGAATGTATCCAATCCCGATATCCTTCTGAAACCGGGCATGACCGCCAATGTGGTCATCGAGATTGATAAAAGAGAAAATGTGCTCAAGGTGCCGGCGGCGGCATTCCGATTCAGGCCGAGCGGACTGCAAAGCGAATCCGCCCGTGCGCTTCGTGCCAATTCCGATACGTCCAGGGGTCGGCCTTCTTCCACTGGCGGTAATTATCAGCAGCCGGACTCGATTCGGGCTGGCAGGTCGGATCGGAGCCGTGTCTGGATACTTGACCAACAAAATATGCCTGAGCCGGCTCAGGTGCAGGCTGGCATTTCGGATGGCTCATTCACAGAGATCATTTCGGATAATTTGAAAGAGGGAGATAAGATCATAATCAGGCAAGAGGGGGCTTTGCAATCGAATGGCAGCCAAGAGGTTAACCCCTTTATGCCGAGGTTCGGCGGCGGAAGGAGATAGGTTTGCCCCCTTTGATTCAAATAGAGGGCCTGGTCAAAATTTATAGGCTCGGTGATTACGAGATTCACGCCTTGCGCGGGATCGATCTTTGCATTGATCGGGGAGAGTTCGTTGCCATCATGGGGCCATCGGGTTCGGGCAAGTCCACGCTGATGCATATCCTGGGATGCCTTGACCACCCGACACGCGGCCGATACTTGCTCGATGGTTCTGACCTTTCCTCATTGGATAGAAACAACCGGGCGGAAATAAGAAATAAAAAGATCGGTTTCGTTTTCCAGTCCTTCAATCTGCTATCGCGCACCTCCGCCCTCGAAAATGTCGAGCTTCCGCTACTCTATAACGGCAGTTCGGCCAGGGATAATGTGGAAAGGGCCAGAAAAGCGCTGGCGCTGGTCGGTCTGGAGGACAGAGAAAATTCTTATCCCAACCAACTGTCAGGAGGCCAGCAGCAGAGAGTCGCGATCGCCAGGGCCCTGATCAATGACCCGGCTATAATACTGGCCGACGAGCCCACGGGAAACCTCGATACCAGAACCTCGATCGAAATCATGGACATATTCCAATCGCTCAACAGGAAAGGCATCACGGTTGTGATAATCACCCACGAAACCGATATCGCCTCTTACACCAAGCGAAATATCGCGTTCAGGGACGGCAAGATTGTAAAGGATGCAGCGGTAGCCGCCCCTCGGATTGCGCAGGATGAAATTAAATCACTGCCATCTGTGGAGTCCTGAACGATAAGCTAATATGACCGGCGTGGCATGAAGAGATATAAATGAGATACATTCAGATTATTAAGATCGCCTATAAGGCGCTGGGCAGAAATAAGATGCGATCCGGCCTGACAATGCTGGGGATCATTATCGGAGTCGCGGCCGTGATTGCGATGGTTGGTATCGGGCAAGGCGCGAAAAATATGGTCAATGCCCAGATAGCCTCGTTGGGAGAAAATCTCCTGACTATCTTCCCCGGAAGTCAGATGGGTGGGGGGGGGTTCAGGGCGGGCGCCGGCACGATGACGAACCTTACCGACGAGGACGCTCAGGCCATTAAGGATAACTGCCCGGCTGTCCAGTGGGTCTCGCCCGTCATCCGGACAGGCGCCCAGGTTGTTACTGGTAACCTCAATTGGGGTACTTCGGTCGAGGGCTACTCTCCGGATTTTCCGCTTATCCGCTCTTGGCCCATAGCCTCGGGAGTATTTTTCACCGAACAGGATGTAAGGGGAGCGACCAAGGTCTGTGTCCTCGGAAAAACTGTAGTTGACAACCTCTTTCCAGGACAGGATCCGGTAGGGCAGATTATCAGAATAAGAAAGCTGCCGTTCAAAGTTATCGGGGTCTTATCCTCAAAGGGCCAGAATGCGTTTGGCCGAGATCAGGATGATATTGTCGTAGCGCCCCATACCACGGTTCTGAGGAAATTGACCGGAAGGGACCACATAAATTCCATAATAGTGTCGGCCACCGACCGAAGCCGGATCGACGAGGCCTCGAGCCAGATCGCCGAGCTCCTGCGGCAAAGGCATAAGATACCCTCGGGTCAGGAGGACGATTTCACTATCAGAAGTCAGCTCGATATAGCCTCCGCGGCCACGTCGACTTCTGGCATAATGACCATCCTTCTGGGTGCGATAGCCTCGGTTTCGCTGATGGTGGGGGGTATAGGAATCATGAATATTATGCTGGTATCAGTTACCGAACGGACCCGCGAGATTGGAATCAGGATGGCGGTCGGGGCCAAGGGCAGGGATATAATGATTCAGTTCCTCGCGGAATCGATCGTGCTGAGCCTGGTCGGCGGCGTGGTCGGGATTGGCCTGGGCGTCCTGAGCGCGAAAGTCATATCCGCCCTTCTGCACTGGCCGGTGTTCACGTCCGTTCCGGCGATGGCCATATCATTTTTCTTCGCCGGCTTCGTGGGCATTTTCTTCGGTTTTTACCCTGCCAGAAAGGCATCTCTGCTGGACCCCATCGAAGCTCTTCGCTACGAATAGCAGCATTATGCCTTATGGCTGTATCGCGCGGGCTAATCCCTGAAATCCAGAAGATCTCTTAAATATTCGGAATGCTTGAGAAGCATGCTTGCAGCCTGATCGCATTTGCGGATATGCCGCGCCGCCCGGATAATGAGGTATAATCCCAGTATGAAAAATCCCAAACAGATGATGGCTAAGGGAATGGCAAGCATCAGTTCGCGTGTTATATCGAAATAGCGGCTGGTGGCCAAAAGAACAGTCAGCACCGACATGGGAAACAAAAGCACCGTGATTCCGGTCCGCAGAACAGACAGGGATGTCCTTTTCTCCGAGAGCACCAATTGCATCTCGTTGATTATATGCTTGATCGGTTTCTGTTCCAGGTCCTGTTCGTTTATCATATTTTATTAATCGGCAGGCAATGCCTTATTGCAAATAAAAATCAGGGCCCTTGCATTTTGCGCCCTGCTAGTTAAATCTACAACTTTTGAATATCGAAATCAAGAATAAACTGCATTAACGCTGGTTTTTCGGCTCGGCTGACCGATTGTACAGCTTGAGCTCAATGCCGGCCGGGCCTCTGAAAAAAGCTTTATCGCCGTTCTCCTGCATATATGTTGCTCAAGCCTGATACCGTCTGCCCGAAAAAAGCCTGTAAATTAGAAACAACGCTATCCCGGCTATGAAACCGCCGATATGCGCCAGGTATGCTACCCCACCTTGTTGCCCTCCAGAACCCAACTGAGATATTACCTGGATCATCATCCAGTATATGATGATTATATAGGCCGGCAGCCATATTAATCGAATGAAAAATATTATCCATATCAGGGTGAGCACCTGGGCTTGGGGATACATGAAAAGATAGGCCCCCATCACACCGGCTATGGCTCCCGAGGCGCCCAGCATTGGTATGGGCGATGCCGGGTCGCCGATAACCTGGGCCATCGCCGCTGCCAATCCACAGAGGGGGTAAAAAACAATGAAAAACAACGACCCAAACCTGTCTTCAACATTGTTTCCGAAAATCCACAGGAAAAGCATGTTGGAGGCTATATGAAGAAGACCACCGTGCATGAACTGCGAGGTCAAAAGCGTGCCCAAAGTCGCCATCGCGCTGCGCCCGGATAATTCGCCCAACGACATAATATCGGCCGGAATCACGGCGTAACGATATACGAATTCCTTTGTCCCAAATCCGAGCAAATCGGTATAGAAAAAAACCACCGAGTTAGCCACTATCAAAAGCACTGTCATTATGGGAAAGTTGCGCGTGGGATTGTTATCTTTTAGCGGGATCATTTCTTCTTGCCTGTTACGCTAAAAAACGACTGTTTCGCGACAGAGTTCCCCTGGTTGTCCGATGCTTTCAGCTCTAATGTATGTTTACCCGGCTTCAGGGAATTCTTAATCTTGTAGGCGAACCTTCCGGTATCAATATCGTATTCGGCTGGTATCCATTGGCCATCGATTTTCATAGATAATCCACCATCCAGCGGCAGGCCGGATAAGTTATCCTCGATTACGCAGGATAGGAACGGTGCGGCTGACGAAATTATCCCCTTGGGCGATACCGACTTGATCACCGGTGGCTCGCCGTCCTCCAGAATTGCCACCCTTCCCAAGCCAATCCCTTTTGCTTCGAGCTTTGTGCTTTCGATCCTGGAAATAAAATTCCATTTGCCGCCGTTGCTCGACATCCCATAGACGCCTGCTTTTGAGCCCGTTATCCCAAGCCTGTGGGTATCAAATATAAACTTGACAGGGGAGTCGAATAGCATGCTCGCCGGCCGAATGTCATATATTATGGCAGGCCCCAATGCGGTCGATTCCCGCCTTGCCCCCAATGGAAATATATATGCCTGGTTATAGGCTGAGGATTGATCGAATTGGATCCTCAAAGTTGAATCTGGTGAGATGACCTCGCTGATATACCCCGGCGTTACTGCATAAAGCACGAGCGTGGTGTCGAAAACAATGCTGTTGCCGCTCTCGATTTCCACCCAGAGGGGACCGGCCAGGTTGCGGTCCCTGAATTCACTTTGGAAAAGTCCCGGGCCGACTGCTCTCATTATTGCGGAATACTCAAGGCTGTCATTTCGGATATGGACACGCGGACGATATTGGCCTGATTCGAAGCGGTACTCTATGCGTAACAGGTCAGGAGAGCCTTCAATCCAAAAATTACTCGCGGTGGCATCCTCTCTAAAATATAGCCACGGCGAGGTGCGCCCGTTATCATCCAGATATCTAATGCGATATACCCTATCGCCTTTGGGGATTACTGCCTTGACAGTGTCGATATAAGATTCCTTTGCGGCAGGCGGCCCGGGCGTCGAGGTCATCGTGCTCGTGAGAGGCTTGAACTCCTCGATTGGGGAATTCCTGTATTCCAGGTATTTCATTCTTGGCCGGGTCGGAGTCTCGAAAATGAAATACAAGTTATCGTTCTCGCGAAAGCACTGTATCTTCTCTGCGGCAGGGGAATTCAGTTCCGGCTCTCTGAGACAAAACCTTAATTCGGCCTCATTTCCAGCTTCATCGAATGCCACTATTGTGGCGCGTCTAACCTCGCCTATTTTGCCTGAAGGCTCGATGACGCCCCCATTTTCCGCGTACCCCGGCCAGAAATATTGTCTGGAGAAAGGGGGTACATACAGGCGATAAAATATATGAGTGTCATTGTCTGTCTTTCGCCTGGCGCCAAAAAGCTCTATCATATCAAAATCGCGGATATGATTCAGCTGTCCTGTCGTTGAAAACGAAAGACTATCCGAGCGCATCTCGAAAATCAGGCTGTCATCCACGAGCAGCTTCAGCCCATAAAAGCCATACAGGTATCCCGCTCCGTTGATCCTGTCGCCGCCTGATACAGCCAACGTTATCGGCCGATCTAAAATTATTGTATCGACGACGGAATGCTCTCTGCTCATCGAGCTGTTCACGGGGATCACCTCTACCTGGTCATAATTTTCGAACGACCCCTCCGGAAGATAGTGCTGCCCGAAATATTTTATCGCAAGATCGTGAAATTCCGGCTTGCCCCTATCCTTGACATCCAGTCCAGCCAGGAGCGGATTGATGGGGTTGTTGTCCGGCGAGCGCAATTCGAAATGCAAGTGCGGCGCTCCAGGCCCCGATTCACCTGAGAGACCGACGACGTCTCCCTTTTTTACTGGATATTCGCCCGGGGTAAAATAAATGTCCTGGAAATATCTATCGCTTTTCATCTGCTCGGTAAATATTCTACCCTCGACCGGTTTGGGAAAACCCGACAGGTGCCCATAGACCGCAATCCTGCCATCATGCAGCTTCAGGTATATGGCCCTGCCATATCCACGAAACGAGGCTGCGGCGCGATATATATACCCATCATCTATGGCATAAACCCGAAATCCGGTCCGGCCCTGAGTGCGGATATCAAGGCCGGCGTGAAAATGACCGGAACGATAATCGCAGAATTTTGATGTTAGCTCCGGAGTCAATTTCATCGGCCAGATATAACTCGGTTCCGCCTGCACATTCACAGCAAGATGACCAAACAGATATAATAAAAATATGAACGCGTTTTTCATAAATGAATAGTAAGGCACCGTCGCCGTCTCGTCAATAGGCGCTGGCAAAATTCCGGCCCTCCGCCCCGGCGGGCCCCGTCTGGTCCGCCGGACCAGGGAAACTCGCCATCGGCCACTGCTGTGTCGAAAATGTCGGCGACCGCCATAGTCTGGTATTCTAACTGTCCTTTGGCTGGCGAGTTTCTTGCCCCCCGAAGGGGGGCCGGGGCCCGCCGGGGCGGGGCAGCGGTGATGATCGCCGATGCTTTTTCCCTTGATAATGGGGGTACATTGACTTAATATTCCTCGTCCAATTGATACCGTTTTTGTAGCCAGCGTCGGGTTTTACAATTATCGCGCGCATTAATGCAATGAAGGTGATTTGAGATGAGAGCCAGGAAAGCATTTTCGCGGGGCGAGGGCTTGGAGCCGCTCGAACCTGTCGACCTGGGCAAAATCAACGATTTTGATGAGGCTCTGGCAGCCATGGAAAAGACGGCATTCAATGGCCGTCAACTGGGTGAGGCTGCCCGGATATTGACCGATATTTTTACCGACCCCAACGATCTGACTGTCATGACCATAAGCGGCGCCATGAGCGTGGCCAAGCAGGGGCTGATAATTTGTGAGTTGATTGACAGACGCTATGTCGACATAGTTATCACGACCGGTGCGCTGGTCACACATGGCCTTACCGAGGGTATGAGGGGCACCCATTTCAAGGCTCCCAGGGATGACGATCGTACATTGTACGAACAGGGCATGTGCCGCGTCTACGATACTATTGAGCTTGAAATATCATTTGAGCAGACTCAAAAGACGATTGCCAAATATTTCGAGCGGCTGGTGCCGGCCGCCATGGGGAAAGCCCCGATTACCGGCTCGGCTGAATTTTTCAGAAGGCTGGGGGAATTACTACTCGAGTTGTATCCTGATCAGCGAAGCATTTTGGCCTCGGCATTCAAGGCCAATATTCCCGTCTATGTACCGGCTTTTACGGATAGCGAACTTAGCCTCGACTTAATGATCAGGACGCTTACTCGAAGCAAGAGCTTTGTCGAAAAGCCTTTCGAGGATATACTGGTACCTCCATTTAACACTTTCGTTGACGTTTTCGATTATGCCAGAAGGGTATACAACCACCAGGGGACATTGAGCATATTCACGGTCGGCGGCGGGGTACCACGCAACTGGGGGCAGCAGATTTCCCCGTTTTTCGATATCATGGCTCTAGAGGATATGCCGGTCGAGCCGAAGAAATTCTCGCGCGGTGTACGAATTTGCCCCGAGCCTGATCACTGGGGAGGGTTATCGGGTTGTTCTTACCGGGAGGGCGTCTCCTGGGCAAAATTCACTTCAGAATCCGAGGGCGGCCGGTATGCCGAGGTCAAGGACGATGCTACCTCGGTGCTGCCATTTTTGATTAAAGGTATAATCCAGAGAATCGAAAAGCTGAACAAGTGAATTCCATTATTTATTGTGAGCCGGCCCCGCGAATCCGGCCTTTGCGATTTTCCGATGCACCGCTCTTTTATCAAGGAATGAGTCCAAAACAGCAGTGCATATGAGAATCGCTTATTTCACAGAGTCGCTGCCTCCGTTAACCGATGGGGTTAGCCATACGCTCGCACAATTAAGGAAATCGCTGATATCGGAGGGACATGACTTTATCTTCTTTTCGCCTTTTAAACCAGAACCGGATGGCTGGGATGGCAAGGTTTTCGAAATCGTCTCGATCCCGTTTCCGTTTTATACAAAGTATCGTGTCTCCCTGCCCACCCTGCACGATATCAAATGCAGGCTCGATAGTTTCAAGCCCGATCTGGTGCACATCTGCAGCCCATTCCTGCTTGGTATGGCTGCCTATGATTATGCCAGGTCGGCACGCATACCGGCAGTTGCCTCCTATCACACCAGATTCGTGTCTTATTTAAAATATTACGGATTCAGCTGGTTCGAGCCATATGGTTGGGACTATTTGAGATGGTTCTACAATCAGTCCGATAGAAATTTCGTCCCTTCTGTGACCACTATCGAGGAGTTGCGTTCCAAAGGCTTTAAGAACCTGGAACTATGGGAAAGAGGAGTAGACACGGCCTGCTTTTCTCCGGGTTTCGCCAATCAAAATCTGAGGAAGCGCTGGTCACCCGATGGCAATCCGATTGCCATTTTCATCGGGCGCCTGGTCCGGGAGAAGGATCTCGAGGTGCTAATCAAAGCCTATCGGATACTAAAAGACAGAGGGATCGACTTTAAGCTCGTTTTCGTTGGCGAGGGCTCCATGTACGATGAAATCGCCAGGCACATCCCGGATGCTGTCATGGAGGGATTTCTCGAGGGTCCTGAGCTATCAAGCGCCTATGCCTCGGCCGACATCTTCGTGTTCCCATCAACCACCGAATCTTTCGGCAATGTCGTTCTGGAGGCTGCCGCCTCCGGATTGCCAAGCGTGGTGGCCGCCGAGGGCGGGGTCGTGAATCTCGTCCTCGATGGCGAAACAGGATTCCTGACCCGGCCTAAAGACCCCGACGATTATGCCAGCAAGATGGAGCTGTTGCTTACGAACGATCTCCTGAGGTATTCCCTCTCCGCCAGGGCTGTCGAGCACGCCTCGAGGAAAAATTGGCATCATGTCAATAGCGCCTTATTCGAGAATTATGAGGAACTGATTTCGGGTCCCAAAAACGTTGTTGCTTCGCCCTGTCCGAAACGCGTAATATTATAGCCGGAACGATATACATTTGGTAATGGGATATCATTTTGCCTTATATAAACCTGAGACAATCTCCGAAACTCCAGATGAACCCGGACACCGAGCCCGCTCATCCGGGCCCGCATGATATTTCCGCCGAAATCAAACCCCATCTGGTTTTCCTGATCAGGAAAAATTCGGCCACAGTTGGAGGGATACAGACACACAACGCGCGACTATACGGCGCCTTATCGCCGAATTTCGACATTGAAAAGATCAGTTGGAATGGCCCCGAATGGGGCGTGCCTTTCTATTTCCCCCTATTCTATTACAAGGCCACCCGCAACGGGGCAGGCCTGGTCTATTGCGATGACGCCGTAACGTCGCTTATCGGCTCCCGGATCCGCGCCGGTTCGGGTAAGATTGTCGTCGCAACCGCGCATGGCCTCGATGTCATATTGCCGATACCCTGGTATCAGAAAGAACTTGGAAAGGCATTCGCCGCGATGGACCGGATTTTCTGCGTAAGCAGAGCCACGGCCGAACGGGTTAAAGAACGTGGCGGGCGCCCCGATAGAATCGAGGTTATTCCGGGCGCTGTTGAAAAGAATCCGATTCGCTTCCCGCGCAATGATGAGCTTTTTCAGAATATCGGAAATTTGCTCGGGACTGATCTTCGCGGTAAGAGAATCCTGATCAGCGTCGGGCGGAGCGTTAGACGAAAGGGATTTGACCGGTTTATCTCCGAGGTATTCTGTCACCTGTCAGAGGATTACATATATATCGCTATAAGCCCTAAACCCATGACCCCATCATGGATAAAGGCCCTGCGTCCGCTTTTGAGGCCAGGGCTTTACCAAAATCTCCTCCTGGCCTCGGGCGCCTACTCCATGCATGATGATCTCGTCAGGCAAAGCAGCCATAATTCGAGAGTGTTCTATTTGAACAATGTCTCAGCGCACCAGCGAAACATGTTTCTCTCCGCGGCCGATCTCTTCATCATGCCGAATCGCACGGTCGAGGGCGATATGGAGGGTTTCGGGCTTGTGGCTCTCGAGGCCGCCTCGCGCGGTTTGCCGGTCATCGCCACCGGCATCGAGGGTATTACCGATGCCGTCATCGATGGCCAGAACGGCTACTGCATCGCCGAAAACGACACCAGGGGATTTATAGATACGATCACTGGCCTCATGGCTGATCCCCATCGCCTCCAGGAGTTGAGCCGCAGGGCTGCCGAATTCACCTGTTCGAATTTCTCGCAAGAGCGGATATTCGGACGCTATGCAAAAGCGTTTGAAATGCTCCTCTCATCGAATGGGCGCCCGGCATGAGTCCAGCTCCTCCAAATTTCAAGGCGCCCGGATTCAACATAAGCCGCGTCATCCGGATCGTCACGATCATCGTGCCCCTGGCCCTGGCCGGGAATATTATATACGCGCTTTTGGCCACCAACTCCCTGGCCGTTCAGGGATTCGGTAACTGCAACTTTGTATATCTGGCGCTTGCCACGACATTGGTGTTTGTGCCCTGGATCGGCCATGCGCTTAGAATTCTCATCTGGGGACGCGTCTTCGGCAAAAACCTGACGTTTGGCGAGTCATTCAGGACAGCGGTGGCGACCGATCTGGGCGCGGCCATAACTCCCTCCGCAATCGGGGGAAGTTACGCCAAGCTCGGGATATTGGCCACTTTCGGTTTCTCGCCCGGCGAGGCCACCCTTGTCACCCTATTGGGTACGTTTGAGGATGCTGCCTTTTTCATCGTTTCTTTGCCAATTGCATTCGTTATGACCGGGGCCTGGAACGACCCCGGTATCAAGCAGGTGGCCGCCAATATTGCCTCATATTGGCCGGTCTTTGTCGGCGCAGGGGCCGTCATCATCATCGGTTATATCTTATTCATCAGGGCAAGGAGCAAAAAGCGCCCCCCAATTACTGACGTGACTGCCGACAAATCGAACGGCTTTATCCACAGTCTATCGGCCAGGTTCAGAACATTTAGGGGGCAGTTCACCGGAGCCTGGGAGTTCGTCAGGCGAAATCACAAGGCTTCGTTTCTCCTTTGCTCCCTCCTGGCTGGTATTGGCTGGACCTGCCGCTACAGCGTCATAACCTTATTGATCCTTGGGCTGGGCTATTACGCTGATCCCATCCTGTTTTTTCTTCTGCAATGGGTTGTGTTCACCCTCATGACTCTTTTCCCCACACCGGGCGCCATCGGCGGGGCGGAGGTCTCCCTGGCGTTGATCTTTAGAGGATTTGTGCCGGCCGGAGTCATTCCGCTTTTGACCGGTGCCTGGCGCTTTCTTACATTTTATCTGATCATGATCGTCGGGGCAGCCATAATAGCCTTATTTGGAGTGGGACACTCGCGGCCACGAATAGCACACCTTGAGGAAGATGTTGCCGAGGAACTGAAAGCTGTTTGAATGGCTATGAAATGCTTGTCATAGGTGAAAAAAGCCTCTTAAGCGAAAGACTGGCTGTCATTTTGAACAGCAGTCAATCCAAGACCCCATGCGCTGCCGATTCCTGGGTGGCGCGGACCTCAGAGGCTGTCCGCGAGATTGTTGGCGGCGAATATGTCCTGATCACAAGCACCGGAATAGTCACCTGGGAGCTACTCGTTCATCTGGCCGCGGCGAATTCCGGCCGGCAGATAATTTTATGTCCGGTAACTGTGGAGTGTCAGGAAAACGAGCTTTTTAACAACACTGTTGCAGATTTCGCCCTCGATGCAGACAAATGCGCAATGCTATTCGTCGGATCCGCGCGAAAAGGAAGATCGCCGAAGAAAAACTGGCCCGGGCGCGATGCGCAGGCGGTGGCGATGGCGCAGAAGATATTCCCTATTTCGATCAGGCCGGGAGGACGACTGGATACGCTGCTTAAAGCCAATGCCGATTCGGGCAAGATCGATGACAGCTTTCATATCGATTATGCCCCGCCGACCTATGGCCCCGCCCATTATGATATTAGCAGAATTAAGCTTGAAGTCGAGAACTGGGATTTCATCACCCACTGGACCAGAACCCGTCATGGCCCCTGGCCCGGCGAACCTCGAGCGGCCTTTTACAACCGCCTTCTAACCTCGGGAAACCGATACCCGAACAGCGCTTTCGATACCCTGATCAACATCATCCGCGAACGGAAAATCCGCGCCTCATCCGATAAAATACGGGATTCATTTCCAGCGATAGGTTTTTCAGAGTGTCATCCGAACGATATTCTCAAGATATTGCGGTGGTGTCCCCGACGAGTAAACTGGAATTTCGAGCCATATGGGGTCGCCATCAGTAGATCTGTGGCCGAAAAAATGGGGGCGAAGCCGGTTATTTATGGAACCGGTGAAGATTACCGGAAGTTTTCGGAGTCTGCGAAACCTTTCTTTCAGAGCAGGGGAGGGGAGGCTGTCGACTGGAGCGGGGAACGGGAATGGCGCCACATAGGCGATATTGACCTTAATCAGATACGCGATGACCAGATCATGTTTTTTGTCTGGCGTCGGAGCGAGGCCGAATACTTGAGGAAGATGACCCCCAGCCCAGTCGTGGCATTCAAAGAGGATTAGACATGTCTTTATGGTGACTGCGGCTCGTCATCGGCGATCATTCCGCCGCTATTGCAATGCTGGCGTCATTTTGAATTGACATTGGACTCAAATTGCGTTAAATAATGAGCCGTGTTTCCCACCGCGATAAATTTATATCGCATTCAATTGATGGTGGAGATTGTTGCCAAAATAGCAAACTGGTAAATGATGTCATTATAAAGGGTAGGAGCTTGAAAGTATGAACCAATTAGCCAACTTGATTCTTCTTGTGCTCGTAATAAGCGTGATGGGATTGTTGTTTGCGGCCTATCTCTCCCGATGGGTCCTTCGGCACGGCACGGGGAGCGCCGCCATGCAGAAGATCTCCAATGCTATCAAATCGGGCGCCGAGGCTTTCCTGCGCCGGCAAAACCGGACCATTCTGCTGATGGCTATTGTACTGGCCGCCCTGCTTTTCGTGGGGTACGGCTTCATCCGGGGACATCATGACTTCGATCCCGTGGGAACCTCCCTGGAACTGGCCACCTGGATTACGATATCATTCGTATTCGGCGCGCTCTGCTCTGTGTTCGCGGGATATGTCGGCATGTGGATTTCGATCCGCAGCAACATCCGGACGGCCCATGCCGCCCTATCGAGCCTGAACGACGCGCTCAGGATCGCGCTTCGCGGAGGGGCCGTCTCCGGGCTATTGGTCGTTTCTATGAGCCTCCTTGGAGTCTCCGGGCTCTATATCATAGTTCGCACCGTCAATCCCAGCATCGATCCCGCCCACATTCCGCTGCTTATCGTTGGTTATGGATTCGGCGCATCGTTCGTGGCCCTCTTCGCCCAGCTTGGCGGTGGCATCTATACTAAGGCTGCCGACGTTGGCGCCGACCTGGTTGGCAAAGTCGAGGCCGGTATTCCCGAAGATGATCCCAGGAATCCGGCGGTTATAGCCGATCTGGTGGGCGATAACGTCGGCGACTGCGCCGGACGAGGCGCCGACCTGTTTGAATCGACCGCCGCTGAAAACATCGGCGCCATGATTCTGGGCGCGACCCTGGCCGCTACCGCCGAGCGCTCCGGGATTACATTCTCGCTCGGGATAATCGGCGTCATCATGTTTCCTTTGGTGGCGCGTGCCTTTGGAATCATAGCCTCCATCATCGGCATCATGATGGTTCGCCTCGATAAAGAGGAAAAGATGGATCCCATGCAGGCCCTGAATCGCGGCTACTACGTTGCGGTCGTATTGGCCATGGTGGCTTTCGGATTTGCCACTCACTGGCTTCTGAATACGCCCCAGGCCCCCAATGCCTGGTGGCACTTTTTCTTATGTGGCATAGTTGGCGTCCTGACATCGGTGGCTTTTGTTTATATCACCCAGTATTATACCGAATATAAATATCGCCCGGTCAAAACCATCGCCGAGGCCTCCAAAACCGGCCCGGCCACCAATATCATCTCGGGAATAGCGGTTGGCTTCGAATGCACCGCCCTCCCGACCCTCGTCATGGGCGCTGCTCTTCTGAGCGCTTTCTATCTCGGACGGTCAAGCGGCATAGCCGATTCAAATGGCAACCTCATTGGCGGCTTGTTCGGCACGGCTGTCGCAACCATGGGAATGCTCGCCACCGCCGCCTACATATTGGCCATGGATACTTTCGGGCCGATAACCGATAACGCCGGCGGCATTGTCGAAATGAGCCAGCAGCCCGAGCAGATCAGGAAAAAGACAGATCGGCTCGATGCTGTAGGCAACACCACCAAAGCTCTCACCAAGGGTTACGCCATTGGATCGGCGGCGCTGGCGGCGTTTCTGCTTTTCCAGGCTTATATGGACGAGGTCAAGCAGTACGCCGGCCTGGGTCACGATTATGTTTTCAGGGTTGACCTTTCAAAGCCGGTCGTATTTGTCGGCGCCTTATTCGGGGCCATGCTGGTTTTCCTGTTCGCGTCCCTGGCTATCAGGGCAGTAGGACGAGCCGCCCAGTCGATCATCGAGGAGGTCCGCCGTCAATATGCGCCTCTTCCACGTGAGAATGACATCATCCAGTTCCCCAAGGATTTCGAGCCCGACTACAGGACGTCGGTGGATATCGTAACCAAGGCGGCGCTTCGCCAGATGGTGCTGCCCGGGCTCCTTGTGGTCTCGGCGCCTATCATTGTGGGGATTGTCTTCAAGGTCTTTATCACCCCCGGGGATGAACTCATCGCGGCCGAGGCTGTGGCGGCGCTGTTGATGGTCGGGACCATCGGAGGCATCTTATTGGCGCTGGTATTGAACAACGGAGGTGGCGCCTGGGACAACGCCAAGAAATATATCGAAGCCGGCGCCCACGGCGGCAAATACCTGACAGATTCCAGCGGCAAGAAATATAAAAATCCTACTCACAGCGCGGCCGTGGTCGGTGATACGGTCGGCGACCCCTTCAAGGATACGGCCGGCCCCAGCTTGCATGTGCTTATCAAGCTTCTTTCGACAATTACGTTGGTCCTGGCGCCACTGTTTATTTAGGGCAGAGGATATTGAATTGAGGGCGTTCGAAAGAACGCCCTTTTTGTTTTGCGGGACGGAAGATAGATCGCAATCGTGGCCACTGAGGGAAAAAAGGGCGGCCAAGTTAACCACCCTTGATTATGCAGATGCTGTCCTGAAGCCTTATTTCATCAGCACCATCTTCTTTATCTCGACATTGTCACCCGCACTAATCCTGTAGAGATAAATCCCCGATGACTGTCTGCTGGCATCCCATTTAGCCTGATGATTGCCCGCAGGCTTTATTCCCTCTTCTAGCGATTCTATCTTGCGGCCGAGAAGATCAAAGATGTCGATTGTGACATTCGATTGCTCTGGCACGGAGTATTGAATTGTGGTCTGCGCGTTGAATGGGTTGGGGTAGTTCTGCGACAAAGAAACGGAATATGGCTTTGTTGCATCATTGAAGTCATCGATACCAGTTTCCACGGTGCGATTAATTAAGATTGAGACGTCGTTGGAATTTTCATTTGTCACCGCCAGGTCGTTGTCGCCATCGCCATCAAGGTCAGCGGCAAAGACTGAACTGGAATAGCCGCCCGCCCAATAATTATCTGCCGCTTGAAATGTCCCATCGCCATTGTTCAACAAAATTGAGACGTTGTGGGATATATTATTTGCCACCGCCAGGTCGTTGTCGTCATCTTCATCAAGGTCAGCGGCAAAGACTGACCAGGGATGGATGCCCACCCCGTAATTACGCGCATCCTGAAATGTCGCATTGCCGTTGTTTATCAAAATTGAGACATTGTTGGAATATTCATTTGCCACCGCCAGGTCGTTGTCGTCATCGCCATCAAGGTCAGCGGCAAAGACTGAGCCGGCACCGCTGCCCACCCCGTAATTGTACGGTGCCTGAAATGTCCCATTGCCGTTGTTTATCAAAATTGAGACGTTCAGAGACCAGTAATTTGTCACCGCCAGGTCGTTGTCGCCATCGCCATCAAGGTCAGCAGCAAAGACTGAGAAGGCATTGCTGTCAGCCTCGTAATTGACCGCGGCTTGAAATGTCCCGTCGCCATTGTTCATTAAAATTGAGACATCTTTGGAACTGTCATTTGCCACCGCCAGGTCGTTGTTGCCATCGTTATCAAGGTCAGCGGCAAAGACCGAGACGGGACCGCTGTGCGCCGCATAATTGACCGCCGCTTGAAATGTCCCATTGCTATCGTTCAATAAAATTGAGACGCTGTCGGAAAACCAATTTGCTACTGCCAGGTCGTTGTCGCTATCGCGATCAAGGTCAATGGCAAAGACTGATTGAGGACGGTTACCCGCCCCGTAATTGTCCGGTGGTGTCTGAAATGTCCCATCGCCGTGGTTCTTCAAAATCGAGACGTTGTTGGAACCCCCATTTGCCACCGCCAGGTCTTTGTCGCCATCGCCATCAAGGTCAACGGCAACGACTGAATAAGGATTGATATCCGCCCCGTAATTGACGGCTGGCGCAAATAGCGAATCCTGAGGGGGGGCGTAAAATATCTCAAGTTGGAAGTTGCCTGAGCTCTGCCCATAACCATCGACGACAATCAGCAGCGATTGGCCCTGGACGAAATCGAGTGTGAGCTGGGACTGATAATAATCATAGTCATCGTTACCGCATATAAAATCCGCGGGATAGGCCGGCTCAACCGGGCAGGTGAACGAGTAGATCTCCAGCCCGGTGTCGTAAGAGCTGTTCATCAAAGAAATGGTGTACGTGCTGTCGGCGGGTACCGTCCATTTGAATGTGACATCCGGGCCGGCTCCCGCATTCTGGTTAAAAGGGCCCGGCCAACAAGCGGGTCGGGAGGGGTAAGGCCCATAGTCGTTTGTAGCTCCAGAAGTAGTGCCCGATACCGAGATGGGGAGCGGTAAGTCGGAGAGATCCATATAATCGGAGCAATCGTCGCCAGGGACGTAGAATATCTCGAGTTGGAAGCTGCCCGCGCTCTGCCCATAACCATCGACGACGATCAGTAGCATTTGGCCCTGGACGAACTCGAGTGTGACCTGGGACCTGAAATTGGTATGATCATCGTTACCGCATATAAAATCCGCGGGATAGGCCGGCTCAACCGGGCAGGTGAATGAGTAGATCTCCAGCCCGGTGTCGTAAGAGCTATTCAGCAGAGAAATGGTGTATCTGCTGTTTGTAGGCACCGTCCATTTGAATGTGACATCCGGGCCGGCTCCCGAATTGGTCTGGTCGAAAGGGCCCTGCCAACAAGCGGGTTGGGAGGGGTAGGGCCCATAGTCGTTTGTAGCTCCATAAGTAGTGCCCGATACCGAGATGGGGAGTGGTTGGTCGGATAGATCGATATAATCCGAACAGTCGCCGCTCAGAAGGATCGGATTGCCTGGGGCCACGTTTCCAGAAACAACTATCCGACTGACAACGCTCTCGTTTGCTCTTTCATTGCCTGCATACAAGGGCGCCGCAAGCAGAAGCAGCGCAAGCATGGCTACTAAATAGTAACATCTGATCATTTGGAACCTCCGGGATTATTATTTTTCAATCACCACCTATTGTTCTTACTTCACTTCATTAGAGTCATTTTCTTCGTTTCGGCTTTATCCCCAGCCTTTATTCTGTAGAAATAAATCCCCGATGACCGATCACTGGCATCCCAAATAACTTGATGATCTCCTGCCGGTCTTAATCCCTCTGCAATAGTCTCTATCTTGCGGCCAAGGATATCGAAGATGTCGATTGTTACATCTGATTGTGTTGGCAGGGAGTATGATATGGTGGTTTGCGCATTGAAGGGATTGGGGTAGTTTTGTGAAAGCCGATATTCTATGGGCAATCCCGCAGGCTCGTGTTCGATATCTGTGGCTATCGTTCGGTTGAATAATATGGAGACGTTGCCGGAACCCCCATTCGCAACTGCCAGGTCAAAATCGCCGTCGCCGTCGAAATCAGCGCTGAAAATAGAAAATGGCGCAGCCCCGGCGCCATAGTTGACCGCGGCCTGGAAGCTGCCGTCGCCATTGTTTTTCAGGATGGAGACGTTGTCAGAATACCAATTTGCCAGCGCCAAGTCATTATCTCCGTCGCCGTCAAGGTCAGAGGCGAAAACTGAAAAAGGAGAGTCTCCCGTATCATAATCGGTCCGGGCATTGAAGAGGGGATTTGTAAAGGCACCAGATGCCATGATAAACATGACGAAAACCAAGAAAGCCATAAAGCGCCCCATAAACACGTCCAGATTCACATAATTTATGATCAATCCGGCTGGGCCGGACTACATTGTTAAGACTCTGTTGGCATACCAATTAAGATGCGGAAACAATGTTGCAATCTTAATATGCGAGATAAAATTATGTTGTCAAAGGGTTTAATGCCAAAAGTATTATATTCTTGAATGCCAGGGAAGGTTAGAATTTCTCATGGAGCAAAGCTTCTACAAAGCGTATGGGGTGCGCAACAATGAATTACAAAAAGTTGAGCGTAAGCGGGGCCGACAAGATTTGAACTCGATTCCATTCGCGATATGGAGTGAGCATCATAGATGTTACATGTGAACCGTTCTAACATTTTTCTAACATAATACGCCGTAATACGGGACAAAACGGGACAACACCGGCAAAGAATACCGGGCGTAAGCTTTGCCCTCATTATCCCATATAGTTCGGTATTGTCCCGCGTTTGGAAGTCAGATCCGGCTCATGATCCGAAGGTCAAAGGTTCACATCCATCCCACGCCATAAGATAAATCCCTGAATCATGATTGACTCAGGGGTTTAATATTTACGGGTCGCCTTTAGATGGTAGGTCTTCCAATCATATTCGAGAAATATATTATTTCATAGATCCGCCAAATCAGCGTCTCCGCCTGCTCCTGCCCTTGACGTTGACCCTCTGCCGCCCGAACGTTTGCTCCGAGTCCGACCTATTCAACGCTGGCGAAGCATGTGGCGGCTTTTGTGTGCGCGACAGCGGCTGCGGCCGACTGGGGGTTCTGCTCATGCGGGGGGCAACGGAGCGCTGCGACGGCGGGAAGGGCAGCGGGGACACCGGCAGAGAGGTGTTCATCAGGTCCTCGATGTCTCGGACCTCGCTTTCCTGATCGAATGTAGCGAACGAAATGGCATGGCCATTTTTGCCCGCGCGACCCGTCCGCCCGATGCGGTGGACATAATCTTCCGAGGTCGACGGCAGATCGTAATTTATGACCAACGCGATATCGGTGACATCGATCCCGCGGGCGGCGATATCGGTCGCCACCAGGATCCGAAATTCACCGTCCTTAAAGCCATCCAGGGCGCTGAACCTCTGCCGGAGGCTGCGGTTGGAATGGATCTCGGCAACCGAATGTCCCATGGACTTGACCCGGCGAGCCAGCTTGCTGGCCCCGTGTTTGGTCTTAGTGAAAATGAGTGTCGATCCGGAGCGCTTGCGCAGTTGTATCTCGAGCAGTTGGGACTTGTCCCGATTGTCGACAAAGAACATCTCGTGGCTGATTTCCTCCGGCGAGGCCCCGGAGCGGGCAACCTCGATATGAACGGGGTCGTCCATATGTTTTTTGGCGATGGTGATGATCTCCTTTGGCATTGTGGCCGAAAACAACATCGTCTGATGCCGGTGGGTTAAGACCGCAATGATGCGGTTGATATCCGGCGCGAAGCCCATGTCCAGCATGCGGTCGGCCTCGTCAAGGACAAGGATTTCGACGTTCGCGAGGCTAACAGTCCTGCGCTTGAGGTGGTCGAGTAGGCGGCCCGGCGTGGCAATGATGATGTGAGGCTTTCGAGCCAGCGCGCGGCACTGGGGCTCCATGGGTGCCCCTCCAATTATCACTGCCGCGCGCATTTGGTTCGCCCGGCAGATAGCCCGGATAGCCTCGTCGACCTGGTAGGCCAGCTCGCGTGTGGGGACTACAATGAGGCCACGCCCGTTTGAGCTTTGGGCAAGCCGCTGAATCATCGGGATGCCGAAGGCGATAGTTTTGCCTGTCCCGGTCTGGGCGATTGCGATGAGGTCCCGCCCCTCGATACCGACAGGAATCGCCTGCCTCTGCACCGGTGTCGGTTCGCTGTAGTTCAGACTGCCGATGGCCTCGAGCAGATTCTGGGTAATGCCCAGGCCATGGAAGCCGCTTAGGGCAGGCTCGGCGGGCACGTTTTTTATTTTGCCGAAGCGATACTCGGCCGGTCTGTTCGATTTTTTGAGTAATCTAAAGATGTTAAAATCCTCTCTGTGAAAATTGAGTTAAGATGTTTATAATGCCTTCGGGGGAACCGAATTGCCTCCGGGTCCCGCGATGAAGCCCCGCTATGATTTATATGCCCCATTGAGCGCCAAAACGAGGGTCGAGAATGCAAACTCGTTCCGAATGACATTGGTGCCGACTATTTCGATGGTTGGGAACTTCCCTACCTTGGGCCTATTGTTCGAAGATGATCCCCCGTTGCTCATCGAGAGCGTCGATGACCGTCGCTCGAAATGCTACAAGGCATCGCTGCCCATGAGGCGTTCGATCATCTTGATAGTATCCTTGTGATCAAATGCGCGATGACGGCCAGATTGCGAATGTGATCGACGTTTGTCATAATGCCAATAATTCACCCATAATGCGGGCAATTCCCGCCTTGACCGAAACTCCATGCAAAAGTCCAGTGTTTAAACCGTTGAAAGGAGGATCTTGAAAAATATCCGGTTCGACTTGGCGCCGCCCGGGCCGGTTCAAGCTTGTACTAACATATAAGATCGGCCAAGAATTTACAAGCTTAATCTGGTCATAATAGATGAAATGGGCAAATCAACTTGGCGAATCGATTGGCCCCTGACTGTTGCGTAGCATACATGTGATAATAATATTCGGTTGCCTTTCAACTACAATGGAAGACATGATGAAAATTCCCGTAAAGCCAAAAATCGCTTGTCAGACAAGAGAGAGAATATTAATATTAAACCCTGATGTTTCATTCATGTAAAAGGGCAGTCATGTTAATCTAAACAGGAAACATATTAATGATTAATGAAACAACTTATTCCATTATCACGGCGACCGGCAGCCATATACCCTCGAGGAAAATCCCGAACGATTATTTTCTGCATCACGAATTCTTCGATTCGGATGGTGGTAAATTCGACAAGTCAAATGAAGAGATCATCGGCAAATTAGAGGAAATTACGGGGATAGTCGAAAGAAGATATATCTCCGATGATCAGGTCGTTTCCGACATTGCCTTTCTTGCGGCGCAGGACGCTCTGAAATCATCGGGCGCCGACAAGGAGAGTCTTGACTATATAATTGTGGCCCATAATTTCGGCGATGTCAGGGCGGACAACAGAAGGTCAGATATCGTTCCCACTGTCGCGTCGAGGGTGAAACACAGGCTTCGAATAGCCAACCCCGGAACGGTGGCCTACGATATCACCTTCGGCTGTCCTGGCTGGCTTCAGGCTGTGATTCAGGCGAATTATTTCCTTAAGTCGGGTGATGCCAGGAAAGCGCTGATAATCGGCGCCGAGACCCTTTCGAGAGTCTCAGACCCCCATGATCGAGATAGCATGATCTACGCCGACGGCGCCGGCGCTGTAATATTGGAGGCCAAGAGCAGCGGCCAATCGATAGGCATATTGTCGCATGCTGTCAGATCCGATACTCTCGAACACGCCTTCATGCTAAAAATGGATAAGACCTATAATCACAAATGCAAAAATTCTGAACTCTACCTTAAAATGGATGGACACAGGTTATATCAGTATGCAATCAGCACGGTTCCATCGGTCGTAAAGGAGAGCCTTGATAAGGCTGGCATAACGCTGGATCAGGTCAACAAGGTGCTTATCCATCAGGCGAACGCCAAGATGGATGAAGCCATCTTAAAACGTATCTACAGTAAATACGGCGCTGGAAGCGCACCAATGCACATTATGCCGATGATTATATCGCGCCTCGGTAACAGCTCGGTGGCAACCCTGCCCACACTGCTTGATATGATGGCCAAAGGCAAACTTAAAGATCATGAATTGCGAAGCGGCGAAACCATCATCATGGCTTCGGTGGGGGCAGGCATGAATATAAATTCGGTTGTATACAGGGTGCCATAGATATCTCGCTTGTTTAGTATTTTGATTGATTCTATTGGGGCTCTTCGATGAACTTTCATTGCCCCGCAACCCTCCAAACCATATGACCTTGATAGATTTCCGAAGAAATACGTTGACAATATCGAATCAGGATCTTATATTTTTGCCTGTTAATAATCTCCTCAATTAATTTTTCTCAAGCCTTGCCTCAAAACCAATCCTTGGCAAAATATTAATCTTGGAGCCACGTGCGCGGTAACGCGCAGGAATTTGTTTATTTTGCCAAAGTTTTCCTTTCAATCAGGGCGAGTAGCGAGATGAACGCAAAAAGGAGAGAAGATGAATATTTTCATCGGAAATCTTTCACACCAGACACAAGTAGACAGTCTCCGTCAGGCATTCGAAAGCCACGGTCAAGTCTCAACCGCCAACATCATCAAGGACAAGTTCAACGGCGAATCAAAAGGATTCGGCTTCGTTGAAATGCCGAACAAATCGGAGGCCGACACCGCTATCGCCAATCTTAATGGTAAGGATCTCGATGGCCGCTCGATAACTGTTAGCGAGGCGCGTCCCCGCTCGGAGAATCGCGGCCGGGGCAACGGCTCCCGCTATTAACATCCGATAATTCCTGTATAACAGCCGGAATGAATAAGGGCCAGGTATTCTGCCTGGCCTTTTCTTATGCATAAGTTGCCGCGAAACTCCATTCATGGCGAGGCGTAATTACGCTTTTGCCAACCAGAGGCGTTATCTCAGGCTTTTCAAGCTCACGAAGAATCTGGCCGGTTTCACAGCTTTTTTGATCGGGGTCCGCTCATGGCAGTCAGATGCTATTAATCCGGCTCGGTCGCTGATAAACTTGTATGGCGCTTTGCAGAAGTTCGTTATTGATCTTCTCCATTTCGTATGGCAACTCAAGATCTTTCACATGCCTCCCTTTTGCAAAAAAACACTGGCAATTCTGCAGCGTAAGAGAACTCGAACAAGCCAGGTTATTTTCGTTTTATGAAATTTCGTCTTTATTGGTTTATTGATTTCGTTAAGCATGCGAAATCAGCGCGTTTCGAATTCTCCTGCTCTTTCGATGCCTCAAGATAGGCATTCGGGTTATGGTGCAAGGCGCCATTTGGCAGCCAGTCCCAAAATGGGCCCAGGGCCTGACGTATCCGCTGAACGAAAAACTCCGGGATTTCCGTAGTCTCTTGTTCAAAGAAGCGTCTGAATTGGCGATCAGTGTCAAGTCGCTGCCGCACTTCTTTGAAATACTTGATTCTGCCGAAACCCTCTGACGAAATCGCGCGCACAACATTTAGCCAGCGCGGAACCGTTCCGCCGGTCGCGGCAAAACGCCGCAGGATCATGCGCCGCGAAAAAGAATGCCTGGCTACGTCAATTATATTATCATAGAACTCCGGCCACGCATAATTTAGCGGTCTCACGTTCATGGCGCCATTGTTATCCAGAAAATGGAAGGGGAACGGCAAAATACGATTGGCCCTCTGGTATTCCAGGTTAAGGGGAGCCGCTCGTCCAAACGCCGATAATAGAGAATAGGCCGGGAATGCTCCAGGGGTGAGATCCATAAATCGCTTGGTAAGTCTGAAGGGCTCGGGTCCATTATCGATATCGAGCCCAAAGATAAAATTGGTTTGGACGTATGGGATATGCCTTAAAATCATATTAACATGCTCGGATATTTGCTTTACCTTCTCCGCCCCTGTTACTGCGCGCGTTCTTGACTTATATCCCAGATCATACCAGGATTCGATCCCGGGCAATAGGGCCTTGAACCCATTTTTTTCAAGCCGTTTCACCCGCGATTCTGTCAATAGCGACAGGGTGGTTTCAGCGATAAAATCGATCCGGCCCGGGGGAACGGCTTCCTCGATCGCATCCATGCAATCATCGAAACGGACGCCGTAGCTCGGATCATGCCAGCCAATGTGCGGTCGGTTGAGTTTCCCGAGAAGAAAACGCAGGTCATGTTTGATCATGTCGACATCAAGCGGCTGGTAGGGCACGGATGAGTCTATACAAAATTCGCATGTGTAAGGGCATCCCAGACTGCTAATCAAAGGCACAATCTTGATGAATGGCGCCTTTCGCAGGGTTTGCTCGATGAATCTCCAGCGCCGGGCAACGTTGGGAAGATGCTTTGGATGCTGTCCGGCGCTAAGGCATAGACCTTCGGGCCGATGCCGTGTACAATCCTGAAGGACGTCGAGAATTAATGTCTCGTCCGTAAAACCGAGAACGTAATCAAAATATTTCTTGGCATCGTCGGGGTAACAGCGGGCATGCGGCCCGCCGATCACCGTTACCGCACCTCGCGAACGAAACAGGTTGCTTAATGCATATGCGAGGTGCGCCGCATGCGTGAAAGAACTGATGAAGAGAATATCGACTTTTTCCGGCAGTTCCTCGAGGAGATTCTCCCTGCCGGTATAGCAGACAAGCGAGACCGAATGCCCTTGTTCTTCGCACCATGTGGCAATAACCTGGGGCATGATGCTGGCGAAATTAGGACTCATGACACGGTTCCAGAATGCCCTTGTCGGCGCCTTTGCGACAAGATCAATTATTCCGACATTTAATTTGCGCATCTTATTTTACTTTGCCTCTCCATACCACTGGGTTAATTCGTCAATCAGCAGCCCCGGCCATAATTTCCTATTTGATGGGTATTCATTTTATTGCTTTGTGCACCCTGATTAGTATATCGATGTCTTGAAAAGTACTGTGATGCTCCCCATTTAGCCAGCGATTTCTAAGAGAGTCCTCGTGGTCAAGTTGTATGTTTCTTCCATGTGAGCGCGGATTATCTGCTGAAGGTCCAACCGGCCGTAAACTTGGCATCGGGTGCGTCGACTAACCCAAGCTTGGCTTCAATGAAGAAATATCCTGAATTTCTGCCGGACAATCCTTTCATTATTCCACCCTGGACGTAGACACCGAATTGGGTATCGCTATTACCATGTTTTGCGGAATAGAAAATAGGTCCCAGGCCACCACCCAGATATGGCGTCCATACTCCCCAATCAGAGCGGAAGCGATAATCGAGTTCAAAGGACGGAGCAATCGTAGTCAGATTGTCGCCAAAACCGATTTCCATACTTGGAACCATCATCAAATTTGTGGCAATCTCTCCGAAGTCTGCATGACCCCCAAAATGAATCTGGTCGGGATTAATCGTAAATCCGACTCTCGGTCCTATGCCGTAATAACCGGCAGGTCTTGTTCCGGCCACGGCCGTAGAGGCGAGCAACAGGCCGATGAAGATTGTTGTGATGATCCTTCTGATTTTCCTGCCTTTCGTCATTGGTATCTCTAATATGTCTTGTAGTATATTGCCAAATCCGGTACGATCTTAAATCGGAGGCATGCGCCCTTCCGCGATTATCAAATCTCTCCTGCTTTCTAAGCTAACCTTGGCCGCCGTAAGTGAATGGCTCTGATTGCAGCAACCTGGATCCATGCTCAGGTCTTGATTCGGTGCCATCCAGCTTGATTCCGACAATATCTGCGATATCTTCAGGTGAAAACCCGTCAAGCTTCGACAAAAAGTTGATATACCCAACTTCGACCGGCAAACGAACAATCGTTCTCTTGACAGCGCTTGTTGGATCTTCGTGCTCTGAGGTTAGCCTGTCATGGAAGTTGTGCGCTGAAATATTTCTCTCATAATTCATGGATGAAATATCCGGCCTCTTTTGAAAGCCATCAAAGAACATCCCTGTCAAAACTTTAAATAACAACACTCTGCAATCGGATTTGGAGATTGATGGGCGCCACATCCTAAAGGCCTTGTTGAGGGCTTTTCGCATCAAATCGTCTGCATTGGGACGGTTTTTTGTGAGCCATAAAGACGTTAACCGGAGATCGCGCAAGTGCGGCAAGGCCTTGGTCTCGAAGTTCTTCCTTCTAATTTCATCTTGCATTATATTGTATCTTTCGCATCAAGCCCTAAATCGGAATAAGCTATGAACCAGGGTTCAGAGTCCTCAATTTCACAATGCGGCAATCTCAAATCACCTGGTGGCGCCGAAAATTAATAACGAGCCACCTGGAAAGCCCCCTTTATCAGAGACTCTTTTTTTATAGCTTCCGCTCCCGGAAATTTAGATCCCTTGGAAGCCCCCTTTAGTCTTCCAGAGAATAGTACAAATCTACATACTTATTATATATTAATTAGCTATCCAAGTCAATCGCTCTAAAGATTGAAATAGGGATTAGTCCCTTTGGTCGAGAATATTGCGGGAGGCCTTCCGGCTCGCCCCCGGGGTTTTCCTTGCAATCCCTTTCGTATGAGCGAAACCGGCCAGCTCCAACCGCCTGCCTAGACTCCACCCCCAACATCCACTCCACATTCCGCCTGACGTTCTTCAATACAAATCCCCGAACATCCTCCTCCCAAAAACTCTTGACGCTCGAAAGAATTAAACCTACATTCTCCTGCGGATCGAAGCTTAATTGCTTCATGGGTATAGCCTCCTTTCAAAATCTCAAGCCTGAAA
>Ga0315293_10000150_pt1 | contig 58777 bp, 69 predicted proteins | sample YL17G13_20_MG_FD_203071 | JGI IMG/M metagenome (GOLD analysis project Ga0315293, IMG submission 203071) | Sediment microbial communities from Yellowstone Lake, YNP, Wyoming, USA - YL17G13_20 | ecosystem: Environmental > Aquatic > Freshwater > Lake > Sediment | place: USA: Wyoming | collected... | reverse complement strand
CGACAGGATAACCCAATAGTTGAGATTTCCAGCGCTTCTACCCCTCTATTGTGTGCGACATCCACCGATCAAGGTGTGCGGCATGCTCCGATCACGGTGTGCACCTTGACCGATCAGACTGTGCGACTTGCTCCGTTTTATGCAATTAGCGCGTGCGATTCGCTTTCGACGGGAACGCCAAAGCGAAAGGCTTGCGAAGTTTCTTGCGGGACATTTGTGAGGACAGGCTTGCCATCTGCAACCCTGTTTGAGTCTATTGGAGTGGCGCATGCTGATAAACCAATTGAAAGGAGACCTATAAAGATTGCGTAGTCAATTATCACTTTAAATTTGGTTGGTCTTGTGTAATGCATGGACATCCTCCGTAATTGCAATCTAATTTTGAAGTAGCAAAAGCAAATAAATTTACCAAGGCCTGGTTCTTTGCAGCCACCCAACTTTTTTGAGCCGCTGCCTTCTTCGACGCCTCATGGCGTCGAAGCAACCGATGGCGGCTTGAGGCCGCCTCGGTTAGTGGCGGGTTAATGGCTTATGGACGGTCTATCCCTGCACTTCGGGAGTCTACAGGCTGAATGATTGTACCCAGGACTGGACTTTCACCCCCGTACTGAGGGGGTTCACCAGCAAGCAGAGCCTGCCCTGAACGTAGTGAAGGGATGACTTTCAGGACACACCGGCCATTGTTGGGATACCCGGCGCCGTTTACAGCTTGTCGTAATCGGCAGGCTCGACATCGGCTACTTTCGCCATTGCCTTCTCGAACTTGGCTTGGCTGGCACGTTTGGCGCGTTGCTCAAGATAATCCTCTGCGCCCAAAGCTGATACCTTCTCAGCCAAAGCTAATGTGACAAGTTGGTTAATGGAAACTTTTTCCTTTTTTGCCAACTCGCGTGCAGATTTATGTAAGGATTCAGGTAATCGTTAACTGATTGTGCACATGGTAACTCACCGATTGGTATTGTATGCCATATCAAAGACGTGTCAATCCCCATTTCATACTTACTCGGTGTCAAAGCAGCAGCCTACCAAAGAGGGAGACTAGAATAAAAAGGGGAAAAATACGTTTCCTAGTTGACAGACCGCCACATTTTATATATACTAATGTAAGCGCTTACATTTTCCATAGTTCCCTTTCCCACTTTTACCTATCCATGCTCGTCTCCAATCAACCGACAATTTCCGATGTGGCTAAACTGGCCGGTGTATCCATCGCCACAGTAAGCCGCGTTATGAATGGAGGTTCCCTGGTGGCCGAGGAGACTGCCCAACGCGTACGGGCCGCTATCGTGGAATTGAAGTACACGCCGCGCGCCGCGGCGCGCGTCCTTGCCAGCCGTAAAACGAACACCATAGGCCTGCTGTTGCCGGAAATCAGCGGCGCGTTCTTCCAGCCCTTGCTGCGCGGCGTGGAGGCCGGTGCGCGCCAAATCGGCCTCGACCTGTTGATCCATGCCACACGAGAACCACGTCATGACAATACCCCCCAACGACCGCTTGGCGAGCACAACACCGATGGCCTGCTCGTCTTCACCGACAGCCTTGACCACGCGGAATTGGTCCGCCTGCACAGCATCGGCTTCCCGGTTGTACTGCTGCACCAGACCCCGCCCGACCCCTTGAATATCCCGGTCGTCACCATCGAGAACCAATCCGGCGCGCAGAAAATCGTGGAACACTTGATCGAAGTACACGGCTGCCGCCGGATCGCTTTTCTACAGGGGGAGGAAGGCCACGAAGACTCCCTGTGGCGTGAAAAGGGATACCGTAAGGCATTGAAAACCCAAGGCATCCCTTTCGACCCGGGGCTGATCCTGTACGGCGGCTTCAACCGGGACGAGGCGCGCACAACCGTAGAGCGGATGTTGCTGGATGGCTTACAATTCGACGCCATCTTCGCCGGCGACGACGATTCAGCCCTTGGCGCGATACTGGCGCTGCGTCAGGCCGGCCGGAGAGTCCCGGAAGACGTGGCAGTTGCCGGATTCGACGATTCGTCCTTCGCACACACGTTCAGTCCCCCGCTGACCACTGTGCACGCGCCGACGGAACAGGTGGGCCGGGAAGCTGTCCATCAATTAGTCCGCATCATTCGTGGTGAAAAAGTAGAGCCGCGCATGGTGCTGCCCACCAAACTGGTCATCCGCCAGTCGTGTGGATGCCAAGCCTGACCAAAGGAGGTGCCGGGAACAATACGAACGAACGTACCCAAACTTCATTTCCCAACCCTTATTTTTCTGAGGAGGAGTGTACCCATGAAACTCAAGAACCTTTGGCTGATCGTCAGCTTTTTGCTGATCGCCAGCATGTTGTTAGCCTCCTGCGGTGGAGGAAAACCGGCCCAACCGAGCGTGTTACGCGTCTGGATCCAATGGGGCGATAACCCGCAGCAGTTACAGGAACTGTTCGATAAATACACTGCACAGAGTGGCGTAAAGGTCGAAGTGACTGCCCCCGTCGAGACAGACAAAATCCTGCCTGCGCTGACCGGCTCCGAGCCGCCGGATGTACTGATCCTGAGCGGCGGCGACCTGGTCAAGTCCTACTTCAAAGAAGGCCTGGTGGAAGAATTGACCAGCGCGATCCAAGCTGGCAATATTGACCTGAACGACTTCTTTCCTGCCCCGCTGGATCAATGCCAGATGGGCGGCAAGATCCTGTGCCTGCCCTGGGGCACCGACATGTACGCCCTGTTCTGGAACAAGGACATGTTCGAGGCGGCCGGACTGGATCCGGACACCCCGCCGGCGACTATGGAGGAACTGGCCGAGTTTGCCGACAAGCTGACCAAGGTCGGCGCGGACGGCACGATCGAGCAGATTGGCTTCTTGCCGGATCAGGCCTGGAGTCACATCGATCTCTATGTCCGCATGTTCGGCGGCTTCTGGTACAACGAAGACGGCACGCAACTGACCGCCAACAGCCAGCCGGTGATTGACGCCCTGATCTGGCAGCAACAGTTCTATACCAAGTATGGCGCGGACGAAGTGCTGGCGCTCTCTTCCGGCTGGGCCGATGCGTACATGTCAGCCGACTACCCCTTCTACACCGGCAAGCTGGCAATGTACGTGGATGGCGAATGGATGACCGGCCCGAACTTCATCAGCGCCTTCAAGCCTGAAGCCAGCTACGGCGTGGCACCCTTCCCGCCGCCGGCTGCTCACCCGGAACGCGCCAACACGGCTGTCGTGCAGGGCACGGTGGCAGTCATCCCGGCCGGCGCAGCGGATAAAGAGGCCTCCGCCAAATTGATGGCCTGGATGATGTCGCCCGCGATCGTGGCGGAAGAGTTCTGCTTCAATGCCAATCTGCCGACCAGCAAGAAGGCGGCCGAGGATCCTTGCTTCACCAGCAACCCCAAATTCAAGGTTTTCGTAGACCTGATGGCCAGCCCGAATGCGAAGTACATGATTACCACTCCGATCACGCTCGAACTCACCGATGCTTTTGGTCTGGTGGAGGAACAGGTGCTGCACATTGGCGCCGATCCGAAACCGCTGCTGGATACGCTCCAGGCGGACTTCGAGCTAAAACTGCAAGAGGCGCTCAAGTAAACATTTAATCGCGCAAGAGGGCGGTGGCAACGCCGCCCTCTTTCCCCAATCAGGGCTTTAGCATTCTCCTTTGACCTGTCATGCTGTGGGGCGTTCTTCCCTGGCACCGCCAGCCACCTGTGTCTGCGTCAGGTGCACTTGCAACCTGCGCAAGTACAGGCAGGAAGGGCAGGCAGTCGTTCGGGCAAGAAGCGACTAAAGTCGCCACTACACCCCTTTTCGTGAAGTACTGACAATACCTGCGCGAGGATGGAGAACGACATGGAAGAACTACGGATGAAAAGAAAGTGGAACTGGCCTCCCAAGTTACCGAAATGGAAGCATCGCGAACGCGTCAATTTCAGGATCGGGATGCTGTTCCTGCTCCCCTGGACGATCGGCTTTCTAGCTTTCACCCTCTATCCAATGGTGGCCTCATTCATTTACAGTTTCAGCATTTATCACTCCAAGCAGCCGCTGGAATGGGTTGGCCTGCAAAATTATGCCGACTTACTGAAGGACAGCCTGTTCTGGCAATCCCTTTCCAATACAATCTACATGGTTGCCATTGGCGTGCCGCTGACGCTGCTGGCATCCTTCTTCTGCGCCGTTCTCCTGAACCTGAAGGTGCGCGGCCAGTCCATTTACCGCGTGATCTATTTCCTGCCTTCCATCGTTCCTACCGTTGCCAGCACCATCCTCTGGCTGTGGATCCTGAACCCGCAGACGGGCATCTTGAATACGCTGCTTGGGTACGTTGGGATTCAAGGTCCGAACTGGATGAGCAACCTGGACTGGTCCAAACCGGGACTTATCATGCTTGGGATGTGGGGCATGGGCGGCACCATCGTTATCTATCTCTCTGGCCTGCAAGATGTGCCGGTCAGCCTCCTGGAGGCCGCCGAACTGGACGGGGCGAGCTGGTGGCAGCGCCTCTGGAACATCACGGTCCCGATGGTTTCGCCCATCACGCTTTTCAACCTGATCACTGGCGTGATTTGGATGTTCCAGTACTTTGCCCAGGCTTATGTCTTCCGCGGCAGCCATGGCCTCGGTTACCCGCTGAACTCGACCCTGTTCTACAGCGTCTACCTTTACCAGAATGCTTTCCTCTGGCTCAAGATGGGATACGCCTCTGCCATGGCCTGGGTGCTGTTCATCATCATCCTGATCTGTACGCTCCTGCTCCTGAAGGTCAGCGAGCGGTTCACCTACTACGCAGGGTAACGCCATGACTGCCAATCTTTCCTCTCAAGATCCTGAACGTCGTTTCCACGCTGAAACGGACGAGGAGCGGCGCAAACGTGGACAGGCTCGCAAAGCCCGTAACTTCTTCAAGTCGCTGTTCAGCCACGCGGCGATCACCTTCATCGGGCTGTTCTTCCTGATACCGTTCTTATGGATGCTGATAACGGCTTTCAAATCGAGCGAAGATGTGTTTCATACGCCGCCGCGCTGGCTGCCGTACGATAACGTCCGCGTGGAGGTGAACGGGGAGCAGTTGCCCCTCTACAACGTCCAGACCGAGGCGGGCGTGAAGCAGTTGGCAGCCGTCAAGATCGTGGAGGGCGTCGGCACATTCGTAGACCCGGCCAACCCCGGCCAGGTGATGGAGTACGAGATCCAGCAGGGCGCGACCAAGATCGCCGAGCCGATCATGCACATCAGTTTCCGCTGGCAGAACTTCTCCGATGCGATGGCGCGCGGCAGCCGGCCAGGGGTCGGGGCCAGTTTCTGGGTCTATTTCAAGAACAGCCTGATCATCGCCTTCTTCTCGATTGTCGGCACGCTGTTCTCGAACTCGCCGGTCGCCTATGCCTTCGCGCGGCTCAAATTTCCCGGACGCGATATCCTCTTCGTCCTCATCCTGTCCACCATGATGCTACCCTTCCAGGTGACGATGATCCCGATCTACCTGTTTTTTAATGACACCCTGCACTGGGGGAACACCTTCCTGCCGCTCATCATCCCGACATTTTTCGCCAACGCCTACGATGTGTTCCTGCTGCGGCAGTTCTTCCGCACCATCCCTGAGGAGATGTGCGACGCGGCGCGCGTGGACGGCGCCTCCGAATGGCAGATCTTCACCCGCATCATCATACCGCTCTCGATCCCGGTGCTGGCCACGGTGACCGTCTTCACCTTCCTGTGGGCCTGGAACGATTTCACCGGGCCGCTGCTCTTCCTGACCAGCCCCAAGAACTTCACCATGGCGCTTGGCCTGCAGGATTTCCAGAGTCAACGTACAATGATCTGGAACCAACTGATGGCCGCCGCGACCGTCTTCACCGTGCCGATCGTCGTCGCCTTCTTCTTTGCCCAAAAGACCTTCATCCAGGGCATCAAGCTGACCGGCTTGAAGGAATGAGGCGATTCCGATTTACGATTTGTGATCTACGATTGTGTTTGAAATCTAATTGATGAGGAAAACCTATGACCATACCCACCAAAATCGTCGTTATCGGCGCGGGCAGTTCCGAGTTCGCCGAAAACACTTTCTCTAGCCTCATGCGCAGCAAAAAACTGCGCGGCAGCACCATGGCCCTGGTGGATCGCAATCCCGATTCACTCGACATTTGCAGGCGCCTGGCCGACCGCCTCAACCGCGAATGGGACAGCCGGATGACTTTCACCGTGCACACCCACCACCGCGAGGCACTTGAGGGCGCGGAGTTTGTCGTCTCAGCCATCGAGGTTGGGGCGCGGGAAGCCTTGTGGCGCAGCGACTACGAAATCCCGCTCAAGTATGGTGTGCATCAGCCATACGCCGAGAACGGCGGGCCGGGCGGGTTCGCCCACGCTGCCCGCAATGTCGGCCCGCTGATGGAAATCGTCCGTGACATGGAACGGGCTTGCCCGGACGCCTGGTTCATCAACTTTACCAACCCGATGATCCGCATCTGCGACGCGGTCAACCGTCACAGCAAAATCAAAGCGGTTGGTCTGTGCCACCAGATTTTCATTGGCTACGTCATGGTCGGCGTGGCCCTGGCGAAAGACCTCGGCTACACCGTCCCCGAAGGGCTGACAGGCATGGAAGCCTCCGTCACCCATTACGCTTTGCACGAACAAGTGCGGCGGCAGATCATCCCGCTGGTGGACATCCGCGCCGCCGGGCTGAACCACTTCTCGTGGATCCTCTCCATCCACGATAAGCGGACTGGCGAGGATCTTTATCCGCTCTTCCGCAAACGCTTCTTCGAATTGGACCCAAAGTTCGAGCCGCTGACCCGCCGCGTTTTCGAAGCCTTCGACATTTTCCCCGTCCCTGGCGACACGCACCTGTGCGAGTACTTGCCCTGGCTGACTGACCCGGTCACCAAGCCCTGGGAAAAGTACGACATCAAGCTCTACGATTGGGACCTGATGGCCTCTCTGCGTGACTTCAGACTTGACCGCCTGAACGAGATGGCCAATGGCAACATGACCATCGAAGGCCTGCTGGATACCGACTCCGAAGGCGCGCTGGAGATGATCGAGAACGTGGCTGGTGCAGGTAACCACTACCACCTGGCCGCCAATCTACTTAACGTAGGGCAGGTTTCTAACCTGCCGCTGGGATGCACCGTGGAAACCCCGGTGATGGTGGATGGCGACGGCATCCATCCTGTCCATGTCGGCGCACTGCCTGAACCGGTTGCCGAACTTTGCCGCCGCGAGACGACCGTCGCCCAGCTATGCGTGGATGCGGCCGTCGAAGGCTCGCGCAAAAAGGCGCTGCAATGCCTGCTGCTCGACCCGGTCATTTCCGACATCGAAGTGGCGAAGCAGATCTTGGATGATTATTTGACTTCCTACAAAGAATACCTACCGCAGTTTTGGGAATAAGCCATGACCCTCAAATTCGCCATTAGCGGCGCCGGTTACATTGCCACAATCCACGCCCAAGCTATCAGGGCACAGAAGGATGCCGAACTGGTGGCAGTGGTAGAGATGTTCCCCGACAAAGCCGCTGCGTTCGCCAGAAAATTCGGGCTGAAGCGACAGTACAAGACTATCCTTGACTTGCTTGAAGAAGGCGATATAGACGCTGTGATTATCGGGACGCCTAACTTCATCCACACACCACAGGCATTTGTCGCGCTGAGAGCGGGCATTCATGTTATGGTCGAAAAGCCAATGGCGGTTGACGCCCGTGAGGCAAGGTTATTGTTGAAAACCAGCCAAAAGTCTGGCGCGCTGCTGATGGTGGCACACTGCTGGCGGTTCGATAAGGATGTGTTGTGGCTCAAATCAAAAGTCAGCAAGCTCGGAAAAATCATCCGCACCAAGGGCTACGGCGTGCACGTCAACTGGGGGCCGGCAGGCTGGTTTACCCAGAAGGCGCTGGCGGGCGGCGGCGCGCTGGCCGATATGGGCATCCACGCCCTGGATACCGCCCGCTTCCTGCTCGGCGACCCGCAGCCGGTCAGCGTGTATGCCAGGATCGGTACGTACTACAAGGATTTCGACGTGGACGATACCGGCGTGATTATCGTCAACTGGGATAACGGTGTGGTCTCGTACATCGAATCCGGCTGGTGGCAGCCACATGCAGACGGCCCCGAAGCAGCAACTCAACTGTACGGTACGCAGGGCTTCGGACAGTTGTTCCCAACAAGACTGGAACTACCGAACGTGAAGCAGGAGAAGCTGGATGTGATTGATCCGGGTTTTGCATTTCCTCGCGTAGAGCATTGCCCACAATCCATGTACGATGACCAGATGGCGTATTTCATAAAGTGTATCAAAACAGGTCAGACGCCTGTCCCTGGAGGAGCAGAGGGGTTGGTGAATATGAAAACCGTTGATGCGGCGTATAAGAGCGCGCTTACCGGCAAGGTGGAAAGAATATAACACAAAGAGCACAAAGGAATTCTTTGTGTGACTTCGTGTCCTTCGTGTTTACACAGTACTGCGTAAATATCTGAACCAAAACCCCATGATTTGCGAGCGATTCAGTGACAGCATGTTCAGAGATTTATGCAAGAAGCAGTAGAAAGGCTTTGGTATGAAAATTGCAGTCATCGGCGGAGGTTCAACCTACACCCCTGAGCTGGTCAGCGGTTTCCTCGAACGGGTCAAGTCATTGCCCCTGAAAGAACTCCGGCTGATGGACATCGACGTGGCGCGGCTGGAAATCGTCGGCGGATTCGCACAGAGGATGGTCACGGCGAAGGGCAATCCTTTCAAAGTCGTGCTTTCCACGAACCAGCGGGAGGCGGTCAGCGGCGCGGCCTATGTCATCACGCAACTGCGTGTCGGACAGATGCCCGCCCGCGTCACGGACGAATATCTTGGTCGCCATCATGGTCTCATCGGCCAGGAGACGACCGGCGTGGGCGGCATGGCAAAAGCGTTGCGTACTATTCCGGTTATTTTAGGCATCGCCAAAGATATGCGTGAAACCGCGCCAGGCGCATTATTGTTGAATTTCACCAATCCCTCCGGCTTGGTGACAGAGGCGCTCAATTGCTACGCTGTGGACGTTCCCGCTGTCGGTGTGTGCAACAGCGGCATCACCAGCAAGATGCTGCTGCTGGGTTCGCTCGGGGAGATCGTGGGTGGACCTGTCGAGGTGGGCCGTGTGGTGCTGCACAGCCTCGGCCTGAATCACTTGACCTGGTATCGCAGTCTGACCATTGACGGCGAGGAGATGTGGCCGAAACTTTTTCCAGCCTACCTCGCCCAACTGCGCAGCGAGGCGGAACCCGAATGGGATATTCAAACGCTCGAATCGCTTGGCATGATCCCCAATTCTTACTTACAATATTTCTACTATACAGATAAAAAACTCGCATCGCAGGAAAAGTGGCCGCCCTCGCGCGGCGAGGAGGTCCTCGAGATCGAGAAGGATTTGCTGCACCAATACGCCGACCCGGCTCTCACCGCCCCTCCTGCCGAACTGATGCTGCGCGGCGGCGCGTTCTATTCCACGCTGGCGACGCAGTTGATCGACTCGCATTACAACAACCTCGGCCTGGTCGAGATCGTCAACGTGCGCAACAACGGCGCGGTCAAGGAATGGCCCCCTGACTGGGTGCTGGAAATGCCCTGCAAGATAGATCGGGATGGCATCCATCCGCTGTCCGCCGAGCCGCTGCCCCTGGCCTGCTTTGGGCTGGTGGCGCAGGTCAAGATGTACGAGTTGCTGACCGTCGAAGCCGCTGTCCACGGCGACCGGAACGCGGCTTACCAGGCGCTGCTGTCCCATCCGCTGGGGCCGAAGGCAGATAAAGTCCAGGAGGTGCTGGGCGATATGTTAGAGACGAACCGCCAATATCTTCCCCAATTTTAGAAGTGAGGCGTGAAACGTGAAACGTAAGTTGCGTTTTACGGGTTACGTTTTACGCTTTACGAATTGCAGAAAGGAAAAACCATGCAACCTAATCCTGTTCTCAAGAAACTCGGTTATTCCGACACCGACCGCCTCGTCATCATCCACACCGATGACATCGGCATGTGCTTTGCCTCTGTGCAGGCCTACGCCGACCTGTGGGAATTCGGCGGCATTTCATCCGGCGCGATCATGATGCCCTGTCCCTGGGCAAAGGCCGCGGCGGACTATTGCAAGGCGCATCCCAGCGTGGACATGGGCGTTCATGCCACGTTGACCGCCGAATGGCAGACCTACCGCTGGAGTCCGCTCTCGACGCGCGACCCGGGTTCGGGTCTGACGGACGCAGACGGATTCTTTTGGCGTTCCTCGGAGGAGGCGCAAGCCCATGGCGACCCGGATGTCGTTCTAATGGAACTCCAGGCGCAGGTGCAGAAAGCGCTCGCCTGGGGCGTGGACGCGACCCACGTGGACACGCACATGGGCGCGGTGGCGCATCCGAGGTTCATCGGCGCATATCTCCAGGCGGCCACGCAGCACCGCCTGCCAGCCATGATCCCGCGCGGCAACGCCGCAGTCTACACAGAGATGGGACTGGACGCCGAAACCGCGGCTGGTTTCGCCGCCTTCACGCAACAGTTGGAAGAGCAAGGCATGCCGCTGGTGGACGCGCTGGTCTCCATGCCGCTCGACCAGCCGGAAGGTCAGATCGAGATCGCCAAGAAACTGCTCGGCGAAATTCCTGCCGGCGTAACGCATTTCTTATTCCACCCCTCGGTTGACACGCCCGAACTGCGCGACATCTGTCCCGACTGGCCCAGCCGCGTGGCAAATTACCACACGTTCATGAGCAAGGAGATCAAGGATTTCCTGAAGAATTCTGGCATCCATGTGATAGGCTATCGTGATTTGAGAAAAGTATTGAGAAAAGAGTGAACCATCCACATCACTCGTCACCCGCCACCCGTCACTCGCACCAGGAGCAAAAATGACCGCCATTGCCCCAACCGCCTTCAAGACCAGTTTCAAAACCCGCATCCTGTACACCCTTTCAAGCCTGGGGGTCTCGATCCCGGTGGAAGCCATCTCAGGCATCATCGCCTTCTACATCGTGGACGTGAAGAATCTGCCCGCCCAGTGGTTTGCCACCTTCTTCATCTTCTACACGATCTACAACGCAGCGAACAATCCGGTGCTTGGCTACTACTCCGACCGGACGAAATCCCGCTGGGGGCGGCGCATCCCTTACATCCTGTTCAGCGGCTTGCCCTACGTGCTGACCTTCGTGTTGCTCTTCATGGCGCCATTCGACGGGAAAACCAACCCGCTAGCCTTGCTCGTCTACTTTGGTGTGATCATTGTTGTTTGGGAGGGCTTGTATACCGCCCTGGCAACCGGCTATTATTCCCTCCTGCCAGAGATGTTCGATAATTACCAAGAGCGGACAGACGTAGCTGCCAAGATGAACATCTTCCAGACGGTCGGCTTGATCGTCGGCGTGGCGCTGCCGCCTATTCTCTCCGTCTGGCTGGGCTGGAGCTGGATGGCAGTCCTGCTCGGGGTGATCGCCGGTGTCACGATCTATCTTGGCATCCCCGCCATGTTCGAGGAAAAAGCTTCGCAGGAACAGGCTGCTTTCCCGTTTATGGATGCGCTCAAAGCCACGTTCATCAACCGCAGTTACGCCACCGCTGCCGCCGCCCAGGCCATGCGCTTCTTCGGCACCGGCATCTTGCAAATGGGGATGATGTTCTACATGAAATACAGCCTCAAGGTGGGCGAAGACAAGGCGACCATCATCTTCGGAATCGCTTTCCTGGTCGCGGCGCTGATGCTCTATCCCTGGCGACAACTCGTTGCCAATAAGACCGATTCGCGCACCACCCTGATCCTCGCCAACCTGGTCATGATCGTGGGCGTCATCCCGCTCGGACTGGGCACTTCCCTGTTGATGGCGATCATTGCCGCGGTCATCATCGGCATTGGCCTCTCCGGCTTGATCCTCATCGGCGACGTTATCGTAGCAGAAGTGATAGACGAGGACGAGGTCAAGACCGGCCACCAGCGCGCCGGCATGTACTTTGGCATGACCGGTTTTATCATCACCCTGGGCGGGATGCTCGTGGCGGGCGTCTTCGGCTGGATGATGCCGCACTTCGGTTACGATACCCTGCTGGATGTCCAGCCTGTTTCGGTGGACCTGGGCTTTCGTCTCTTCCTGACCATCCCGCCCATCATCGGCTTCCTGCTGGCCATCCTGGCGCTATATTTCTATCCGCTGCATGGCAAGCGGTTGAAAGAGATTAAAGACGCGCTTGCCGCCAAAGAGAAGAAATGACATCTTCCACCCGTCGCAAGTCACCCGCCGCACGTCACCCGTCACGCGTCTCCCGTTATTTTCTAGGCGTAGACGTTGGCGGGACGAAAACCCACGTCCTGATCGCCGACGAGACTGGCCTGGCAGTCGGTTTTGGAAAAGGCGGCTGCGGCAGCCACGAGATGATGGGTTATGATGGCCTGACCGCCACAGTGCAGAGTGTCCTCAGCCAGGCCCTGGAGATGACCGGCATCCGCGCTGACCAGATTTCCGGCGTGGGCATGGGTATCGCCGGCTACGACTGGCCCAGCCAGAAACAGGAGCACCTCGACGCCATCGCCCTGCTCGGCCTGCGCGCCCCGCTGAAAATCGTCAACGATGCCGTGCTGGGCATCACGGCTGGCTCGGCGGAGGGCTGGGGCATCTCGGTGGTGAGCGGCACCGGCTGCAACTGCCGCGGCCTGAGCAAAGACCACCAGTGCGAGGGTCGCGTGGTGGGCGGCGGCGGATACTGGTCCGGCGAGGCGGCGGGCGGTTTCGACATCATTTATCGAGCCATGCGCGCCGTCACCTTCGAGTGGGTCAAGCGCGGCCCGGCTACCACCCTTACCCCGGCCTTCATCCAGCACCTCGGCGCGAAGGATCTGGACGACCTGATCGAAGGCATCTATCTCATGCGCTATGGTTTCGACCCCAGCATGGTGCGGCTCTTCTTCCAGGTTGCCGCGCAGGGCGATCCGGTCGCCCTGGACGTGCTTCGCTGGGCTGGCGAGGAATTGGGCGGCATGGCGGTCGGCGTGGCCAATCAACTCGAATTGCAGAACGAGACTTTCGATGTGGTGCTGATCGGCAGCCTGTTCGACGGTCACCCGCTGTTACAGGAAGTTCTTGGCGAAACCATCCATATGGTCGCGCCCGGGGCGCGGCTGGTACGGCTGAACGTCCCGCCCGTCGTCGGCGGCGTGTTGCTCGGCATGGAGGCGGCTGGCGTGGACTTTCACAACAAGCGTGAGCGGCTGATTCAATCCACGGCTAAATTCCTGAACAACTGCGAGAAGGAGTGAGCCATGCAAATTGGTTATGCTCGAAATGTTATAACGCCCGGTCTTGACAAACCGGTGTATCTTGCCGGATTCGGCCAGAACCGCCGCGCCGAGACGATCCACGACGAACTGACCTCCCGCGCCCTGGCGCTGCGGGACGAAAACCAGACCCTTGTCCTGGTCGCGCTGGACGTGATCGGATTCTTCCGCCAGGATGTTTACGATGTTATCCGCCGCGTACAAGAACAGACTTCTGAAGTTTCTAAAACTTCGAAAGTCTCACCCCAAATCATCATGGCCTCTATCCATAACCACCATGGCCCAGACACGATGGGGCTGTGGGGACCGGACACGTCTCACTCCGGCGTTGACCCGGAATATGTGGATTGGCTAAAAGACAAAACCGGTGCGGCCATCCTTTCCGCGTTGAACAATATGAAACCTGCCAGCGGCGTGAAAGCGACCTCCGTCCACGTGCCCGGCCTGGCGAAAAATGCCAGAAACCCGGAAATTGTGGATGATGAACTGGTCTTGTTACAATTCCTGAACACGGATAACTATCCACTGAGCACTGTTTTTAACTTTCCCTGCCACCCTGAAGTTTTATGGGAACACAACCCACACATCACAGCTGATTACGTCTGCGCGCTGCGCCGCGAAGTGGAAGCCGCGACCGGCGCGCCGTGCATCTTCTTCGCGGGTGCATTGGGCGGCATGATGACACCCGACGTGAAAGATCATTCCTTCGAAGAGGCTGAGTTCATGGGCAAGCGGCTGGCAGAGGAAGGTCTCAAAGCCTTGGAAAGTGCAGCCATCAGCCATCCGCCATTGGCCATCAGCATCCAAAAGAAGGAAGTTTCTGTAAAACTGACCAACATCCTGTTCAAATTCGCCTTCGCGCGCAAACTGCTGCCGGATGCGCGCGATAAACGCGGTTACATCACCACTGAGGTCAACCTACTGAAGATCGGTCCGCTGTGGTTCGCCATAATCCCCGGCGAGCTGCTGCCCAAACTCGGCATGGAATTGAAAGCTGAAATGCGAAAAGCAGGTGCGGAAGTGGCAGGCATCATCAGCCTCGCCAATGACGAGCTGGGCTACATCCTGCCGAAGGAAGAGTTCCGTTATCCGCTCAACCCCCTCAAACCCGGCAAACATTACGAAGAGACCATGTCCATCGGCAAGGAGATGGGGCCGACGGTCATGCAATCCGTTCGCGAACTGCTCCAACCATAAATCACTCGACACTCATTACTCGTAACTCGTTTCTCCCCTGGAGGTTATGATGTCCGAACTCGCTATTCTTGGCGGCCCCAAAACCCGTACCGAACCCTACCCGGCCTGGCCGGTCTGGGACGAACGTGACATCCAAGCTGTGACCGCCGTGATCAAGTCCGGTCGCTGGGGCGGCCACCCATACCCCGGCCCGCAGACCGCCGAATTCGCCAAACGCTTCGCTGAGATGCAGGGCGGCGGTTACGCCATCCCAATGGCCAATGGCAGTGTGACCATGGAAGTGGCCCTGCGCGCTGCCGATATCGGCTGGGGCGACGAGGTCATCGTTCCGGCCTACACCTTCCAGGCTACCGCGGCTGCGCCGATGGCTGCTGGGGCGATCCCGGTCATCGTGGATGTGGATCTTGATACCTACTGTCTCGACCCGAAAGCCGCTGCCAGAGCCGTCACGCCGAAGACGAAGGCTATCCTCCCCGTCCATCTCGGACATCAAATGGCGGATATGGACGCCATCATGGAACTGGCTGAAAAGCATAACCTGATCGTGGTCGAGGATTGCGCCCACGCCCACGGCGCGAAATGGCGCGGGCGCGGTGCGGGGACTATCGGTCACTTCGGCTCGTTCAGCCTTCAATCCTCGAAAACGCTGACCGCCGGCGAGGGCGGTGTGCTGTTGTGTCGCACGCCCGAACTGGCCGCTAAAGCCGCCAGCATCATTGACTGCGGCCGTTCGCATCCGGGCGGCGGAGAGGAAATAGGCTCGGACTTCCTGATGGGCGCGAACTATCGCATGACCGAGTTCCAGGCTGCGTTGGCCCTGATTGGCATCCAACGCTTCCCGGAGCAAGCCCGCCAGCGCGAGGAAATGGCCGCTTACATGGACGAGGCACTATCCGAAATCCCCGGCGTGCGTGTGCTCAAGCGCGACCCGCGCCATACTACCCGCTCGTTCTATCGCTACATGTTCGCCATAGACCCGCAGGTTTTCGGCGTGGAGCACGATGTGCTTTGCGCCGCCCTGGACGCCGAGGGCGTGGATTGTTGGATGGGTTACGAGGCCATGCACCATTACACCCTGTTCCAGCCGGGCAAGTCTCGGCTGGCCGTGCCGGATGCCTTCCCGCAGTATTTTCAATTTGACAAGATGCACCTGCCGGTGGCTGAACGCGCCTGCGAGCACGAAGCCGTCTGGTTGGACGAGTCCATCTTCCGGTGCGGAAGGATAGGCGTGGATGACGCTGTGGCTGCCATCAAGAAGATCCAGCGCAACACGCAGGAATTGGCAAGGGCCGCCGAGGAACTGCGGCGGCAGTATGGAAAATAAGGAGCAATCCCATGACTGCGAATCAACCCAAGCTATCCTTTGGCCGTATTGCGCTTTACAGCATGGCCTCGCTGGGGCTGAACATCCTCGGCATCACCATCGGCACCTGGATACTCTATTTCTATGCACCGCCGCCGGATTCTGGACGAACCGCTTATATTCCAGCGGCATTGTTCGGCGTCCTGATGATGATCGCCAGCCTGTGGGACGCGGCCATTGACCCGTTCATCGGCCACTGGTCCGACACGCTGCGCTCACGCTGGGGCCGCCGCCGCCCGTTCCTGATGTTCGCCGCGCCATTCGTGCTGCTCGGCGCGATCCTCGTCTGGACGCCGCTTGGCGGGAGCAATTACATCGTCAACGCAATATATTTGATGGTCATTGTCCTGATGTACCACTCCGCCTACAGTCTGGTCGGCATTCCCTACGACGCCACGCTGCCCGAAATGGCGCCGGATGCAAAAGCCCGCGTCGGGCTTTCGTACTGGAAGTATGCCTTTGGCGTGATTGGGGTGCTGATTGGCTCCATTCTCTCAGGCTTGCTCTTTAGCAGCATCGGTCCGCTGGCGATGGGCGCGGCCGTCGGCGTCATCGCAGTAGTAACTTTCTATCTGACGCTGCTTGGCCTGCGCGAAACCGAGCGTCCGGTCGGCGAACCGATGAAGGCCATCGAAGGCCTCAAAGCCACCTTCCAAAACAAGCAGTTCCTGATCATTTTCTTCTCCACGCTTTTCGTACACATGGCATATATGATGGTGCAGGCGAACTTCCCCTACTTCGTCACGCTTGTCCTCGGCGGCAGCGAAGGCGACGTGAGCCTCTACCTGGGCGGCCTGATCATCTTGATGGCGATTACCGGCCCAATTTGGTCGCTATTGAATAAGAAACTCTCCCAGAGGACGCTGCTCAACATTACCATGCTCGGCCTGGCGATTTCATTTGGTCTCGGGTTTTTCGTCGGGGGAGTACCTGGCCTGCCCGTCACGATCCAGGCGATCATCTTCCTGCTGCTGGTCGGGCTGACGCTCGGCGGGTACTTCATCGTTGTCTACGCGATGATGGGCAACGTGGTGGACTATGACGAGATGCGCACCGGCCGCCGCCGCGAGGCCATCTATTATGGCACGTTCTCCTTTGCCAACGGCCTCGGTATCGCTGTCGGGACCCTGATCCTGCCGCTGCTTCTCCAGACATTCGGCTACACCCGCGCCAATCCGCTTGGCGTGCGGCTGGCGTTTGTCGCCATGGCTGTGTTCATGCTCATCGGGTTTGTCATCTTCCAGAAGTACCGCCTGGGCGACACACCGGAGGAGACGCGCAAGAACATGAGATTGGAAAATTAACCGCGAAGCCGCGCCCCCAACCCGCAGGGTGCTTCGCGAAGAAGGGGGGCAGGCGAACGCGAAGATTCTTCGCGGACACGAAGAAAACCTTCGCGGGCTTCGATTCTTCGCGGTGAAACGGAGATTATGCATGACCGATAAAACCGACCTCTTCGCCGGCGTCGCCCGGCGGATCATATCCCCACCAAAAGGCATTTTCCTGATCGGCTACGGCGACCGGACGAAAGGCAACCTCGGCGTCCACGACGACCTGACCGCCACCGCACTGGTGCTGGATGACAGCAAAACCCGCATCGCCATCGTGGCGTTAGACATGCTGGCGATCAACGAATTCGTCGTTGACCGCGTCCGCGCCAGCCTCGCGGGCACTGAAATTCTTCTTTGCTGCTCGCACACTCACTCTGGGCCAATCGCTTATGCGGATGAGAGATCCCGCCGCCTGAACCGGGATTACATCAACACGCTGGTCGAGCGCATCGCTGAAGCCGTGAACGAGGCGGCTGCCAACCTCGTCCCGGCTCGGCTGGAATGGTCGCAGGGCGAGGCGGATATTGCTATCAACCGCCGCGAGCGCCAGGCGGATGGACACTTCGAGATCGGCAGGAATCCCGAAGGCGTGGTGGATCGCTCGGTGCAGGTTGTTAGCGTGTATGCGGATGGACTTATCCCCCCTGCCCCCCCCTTCCCTAACAGGGAAGGGGGGACGGGGGGGTTAGGTCCGATAGCCACCCTCGTCAACTTCGCCTGTCACGGCACCGTCCTCGGGCCGGACAACCTGCTCGCCTCGGCAGATTGGATCGGCGCCATGCGCGCCAAAGTGGAGAAAGAACTGGGTGGGATGACGTTCTTCCTGCAAGGCGCGACCGCCAACCTGAACCCCGATATGTGCTGGAACGACGCCCGCGCCTTCGAGATGGCGCGCGAGGAAGGCGAAAGGGTCGCGGAAGCCGTAGTAATGTCCTGCCGGCTGAAGTCGGAGAAGCTGCGAGGAACGCCACTCGGCGTCGCCCGCGTCGAGGCGTGGCTTCCGCTCGAGGCAGCGGCCGTCACGTCCTGTCCACCCAAAAGTTACCGCAGGTCGCTGCTAGCCATGGCCGGATTGCCATCCTGGATGGGCTTCCTGACCGACTTCCTTCTCGACATTCGTTACCCGTGGAAATCACGCATCGAGGCGCGGAATGGCGTCTGGAGCGTGCCGATGCGCGTCAACGCGGTGAGGCTGGGCGAGCTAGGGCTGGCCACCTTCGGCGCAGAAACTTTCACCGAGATTGGCCTGGCGGTCAAGGCGCAGTCGCCCGCGAAACATACCCTTTTTGCCAGCGTTACGGATGGCTGCATCAGCTACCTGCATACGAAGGCTGCCCACACCGAAGGCGGCTACGAAGTGGACATGGCCCCATACGCCTACCGCTACCCCGGGCGGCTAGCGGCGGAATGTGAGAAAATTGCCCTGGATGCCACCCACGAGTCGCTGGACAATCTATGGAAAGAGAACACACTGGCGTTCAGCCGTCAATAGACAGCTTTCTGGGCCTCAGCCTGGGGAATTCATCCCCTGGCACTGGCGTTCAGCCGTCTTTAGACGGCCTCCTGGGCCTCAACCAGGGGATACATCCCCTGGCATAGGGCGCAAGACGAGATCTCGAATGCCTCTGGAAACGATGAATATGCCCCAATCACTTCTGGAATACGAAATTCGTAAGCAGCCGGAAACGCTCCGGCGGCTACTGGATGATGAGGCCGCCAACATCCAAAGGGTGGCCGCGGCCATCCGGGCGCGCGCCCCGCGCTTCGTGCTTCTGGCGGCGCGCGGCAGCTCGGATAATGCCGCCCGCTTTGGGCAGTATCTCTTCGGCGCGCACAACCGCCTGCCGGTGGCGCTGGCCACGCCCTCACTATTCACCGTCTATAAATCGCCGCCCAACTTGAGCGACGCGCTGGTGCTGGCCGTCTCGCAATCGGGACGCTCGCCGGACATCCTGGCTGTCATCCAGGAAGGGCGGCGGCAGGGCGCGTTGACCGTCGCCATCACCAACGACATTTTCTCGCCGTTGGCGGCATTCGCGGAACACCGCATCAATCTGCGCGCCGGTCTGGAATGCAGTGTGGCTGCCACGAAAACGTACACTTCGTCTCTGCTGGCGCTGGCGATGCTGAGCGCCGCGCTTTCTCAGGATAGAGAACAGCGCCGCGCCTTGGAACTGGTGCCGGCTCTCGTTTCCCAGACTCTGGCGCAGGCCGATACGGTGGTCGCTGCCGCGGCCGCCTATCGGGAAGCCGAAGTCTGCGTGGTGATCGGACGCGGCTACAATTACGCTACCGCCTTCGAGACTGCGTTGAAGCTCAAGGAATTGACCTACGTGCTGGCCGAGCCTTACTCTTCCGCCGATTTCCAGCACGGCCCGGTGGCGTTGGTGGAAAACGGATTCCTCGTCCTGGCGGTCGTGCCGGAGGGCGAGACGGCCATTGAATTGACCGGTTTCTTGCAGGAACTAAAGCCGCGCGCCCCGCGACTGGTGGTTGTTTCCCCGTTTCAACCGGCATTGGATTTGGCGACCACGGCCATCTCCATTCCCAGTGGGATGCCTGAATGGCTCTCCCCACTTGTAGCCATCCTGCCTGGGCAGTTATTCGCCCTTGGCCTGGCGCTGGCCAAAGGCATTGACCCTGATCACCCGCGCGGGCTGTATAAGGTTACACTGACGCGTTGACCCTCACCATCTTCGCCCTCACCACCCATCTTCCCACCCCTCCAAACCGATATTTATAATCCTCGTTCCCACGCATGAAGTCGACTTCAGCGCGCTTGTTTTGGTTGGCCCACTCCAGCAAATAGCCTAGCAGCACCCAACCGGGGGAAAGCTCAAGGTATTTGTTGTCAATCCCGGAGTTATAGACCCAGATGCGGTTGTCATAATCGAAGTTCAGGTAACCGGCGGCCTTCTCGCCGTTCACAGTCAGGAAGGCCAGTTGCAGCCAGCCGGCTCGGAATGCCGCCTGGACGCTGGCGCGCATCTGCGCGCGCATGGCTTCGGTCAGGAAGGCGGCCTTGGCCGGGTCGTTGGCCATCAGCGCCAGGAAACCGTCAATCTCGGCCTCCAGCGCGGATCCGTCCTCCACGATGTACCAGCGCACTGCCAGCCCGAATTCATGGATGCGGCGCATCTTGCGGCGGATCTCGTGGCGCTGTTTCTTGTCTATGCCGCTCAGGTAAACGTCGAAATCGCCGGGCAGCGGCACCGAGATCGCCGGGCGGAAATTCTCCTGAGTAAAGGCCCAGCCACGCTTCCCGGTTTCAGCTCGCAGCAATGGCAGCGTGGGAGAAGTCTCGGGCAGGTTGTACCAGTCGAGGGCGCGCCAGGACGAGGGTCCGCTGCGAACGAGGAAATCCAGCAAACCACTGAGGAAAGCGGGCAGGTCATTTGGGCGGACGATGAGGTCCAGGTAGTCCGAAATTTCGAGGCTGCCTAAAAGCATAAGGGCCGGCTGGCCATCGCGGTTGTCCGTCAGGAACAGGGGCGCGAGGCCGGCCAACTGCCCGTTTTCTGTCGCGGCGACGATTGCCAGCTCGCCGCGCGGCCACTCGCCACCGCCCAGCGCGCTCCACCAGGCGCGCAGGTATTCGTGGCGCAGGAAAGGGACGTTGGCGAAGCTTACGGCCAGCAGGGCATTCCAGTCTGTGGCCAGCGCGTCGAAGTCAGAGGGGGTTTGGATGAGGGCAAATTCCATGAGCCTTCCTTGATGGGTTGTCATTGAATTGAATTTTACCGTATAATGAATACATGGCAGCCGAATTCGACCTGAATCTGTTTTCCGTCTATCGCATAAAGGGCCAGGAGTGGCCGGCCCTGCCGGGACTCCTGGCCGCCACGCCGCCGCGCCGCGCAGCGCGCAGCCGCCGGGGCGACAACCTGGTCATCTACCTGACCCTTTCCGGCAACACGCCGTTCTCCTCCAGCGAATACAACAAGATCACCTCCCAAATGGCGGAGCGCTTTTACCAGAACCCTGGCGCGCTGACCTCTGCGCTGCGTGCCACAGCCGAGACCCTCAACCAGGCCCTGGTGGAGCGCAACATGGGCAGCACAGGGCGCGGCCAATTTATCCTCGGCAGGCTGATCGTGGGAGTGCTGCGCGGAGCGCAATTCATCTTCGTCCAATGCGGCCCGACGCACGTCTATCACCTGACCAGCGAAAAAGCGGAACACATCCATGACACGCAAATCTCCGGCCGTGGTCTCGGCTTCAGCCAGACCACACCGCTCTATTTTTCCCAGGTGGACTTGCAGCCCGGCGACCTGGTCGTGCTGTGCGCTGCTCCCCCCTCCAGCTGGGATGGAGCTTTGCAAAACGAGCGCAGCCTTCCCTTGCTGGATGCCCTGCGCCGTAAATTGCTCACCCTGACCGACGAAGACCTGAACGCGGTCTTGATCCAGGCGCAGGTCGGCAGCGGGAAAGTGAACATCGTACAGACTTTCAAACCCACCCAGGAAATACCGACTCGTGCTCCTGAGCCTGTTTCCACGCGTCAGGCTTCTCAACCTGCCCAGGCAGTTCCGGCGTCTTCCCCGGACCTCATGCCTGCTCCCGCGCCCGCAGCCGGTTCCTCCCCTGAACAGGTCGAGCCGCCTATCGATCATACGGAAAAAGAGGCAGCCTTGCCTCCCCCCTCATTCTCCATCTCGCCTCAAGCAGCGCAAGAGCTGTCCGCCCAGGCGACCCCGCCTCACCCGCACGTGATCAAACCAGGGCGTTTCGTACGGCCAATGGGCAGCAGCCGGCCTCCATCCGCGCCGGCTGAGGGGACCGCCGCGTTGCCTGAGCCGGAGGAGGGCCTCCGACCGAGTCATACCGTCGCCCCGCGCGATACGTCGAACATCCCTGAAATCTCTCGCCCGGCTTCCCGCCGCCGCACGGACCTCTTCCGCTGGCTGGCAAAGGGACTGCAAGCCGGGCGCGGCTTCTTCCAATCCATTTCGAATAGCATCCGTAAAGTTCTACCGCGCCTGCTCCCCGGCCAGCAAGAAGGCGAGACGCAGGTCATGTCCGGCTCGACGATGGCCTTCATCGCCATCGCCGTGCCGCTGCTGATCGTGACAGTCGCCGCCATGTTCTACTCGCGCTATGGGCGCGCCTCGCAGTATGACGAAAACTTTGAGCTGGCAGTCCAGGCTGCGGTCGGTGCAATCGGCCAGACCGACCCGGTCGTCGTCCGCCACGCCTGGGAGAGCACGCTCTACTACCTCGACAAAGCCGAGACCTACCAGGTGACACAGGATTCGCAGACCCTGCGCTGGCAGGCCCAGGCCGAGTTGGACAACCTGGATCGGATCGTACGCCTGGAATTCCATCCGGCCATCATCAGCGGGTTGGATAAGACGATCCAGGTCAGCCGCATGGCAGCCTCCGAGGCCGACCTGTACCTTCTCAACGCGGCGGGCGGGAACGTCTTACGCGCCATGCGCACCAACCAGGGCTACGAGATTGATCCCGAATTCCAGTGCGCACCGGGCACCTACGGCGATTTCACCGTCGGCCAATTGGTTGACCTGGTCGCGTTGCTGAACAGCAATCTCTATAATAATGCGACCCTGCTGGGCATAGATGCTACAGGTACGCTGCTCTTCTGCGCCAAGGGCCTCGAGCCGCGCGCGGTCCCCCTTGAGACGCCGGGCTTGGGCTGGAAGAGCGTCTCGGCCTTTACACTGGACGCCGACAGCAACACCCTCTACGTGCTCGACCCAACCGGTAGCGCCGCTTGGAGTTATTTCTGGGTGAAGGACAAGTTCGAGGACCCCAACCTGTTCTTCGGCGAACAGGTGCCTCAGGCCATGAACACGGCCATGGACCTGGCGTTCAGGGGCGAGGACTTGTACCTGCTCTTCCAGGATGGACACGTGGCCGCTTGCGTCGGCGGCGGCCGCTGCGTTGATCCGGATCCGTTCACCGATCCCCGACCCGGGCACCTGTCCGGCGCGACGATCAGCGATGCGGTCTTCACCCAGATGCTCTTCGCAGGACCGTCCGATCCTTCGCTTTACATGCTAGAATCAATGACTAGAGCCATCTATCGTTTCAGTGCGCGTCCCGATGCGCTCAACCTGCAGGGCCAGTTCCAGCCCACAGTAGATCAGCGTAAGTTACTATTTACAACGCCCGTAACGGCCATGGCAGTCAGCCCGAATCGCTATATTTTCTTGAGCTTGGATAACCAGGTTTATTACGCAACGGATATACCATAACGGAGGCATCATGAGCAATTCCTCCAGCGGTCTTGGCAAATTTCTCAACTTCCTCATTGACCTCCTGCGCGCCCTCTTTAGCGGCTCCAAGCCAGCAACGGGCGGTACAATGGAACCCCAACCGCCGCCGGCTGTTACGGTGCCGGCCGATAACACCACCGAGCCGGCGCGCATCCTCACCGCCCGCGTCCTGCTGATCGTCTACGACCCGGTCATGGATCCGGCTAGCGGCCAGAAGCTTTCGAAGGCGATGAACTGGAACCGGGTGGAAGACCTGGTCAGTGGTTTCATGGCCGATATCGAGGAGACCAGCGGCGGCTTGGCGCGCTACCAGATCGCCCAGCGCATTGACGTGAGCGAGTTCCCTGCCCTGGTAGACGGTTATCGCTACGACCCAGCCACGTACACGGCCGTGGTCAACAAAACAGCCGCTCCACACAAACCAGAGACGGTGGATTTACAGGCCATCCTGACCGGTTTCAACATCCTGCCGCGCGTGGCCAACCGCGAGATTGACGAAGTGTGGGTGTTTGCCTTTCCATCCGCTGGATTTTTCGAATCGACCATGGGCGGGGCGGGCGCTTTCTGGTGCAATGCGCCCTTGATGACAGGCACCGCCGGCTGCAGCCGCAGATTCGTGCTAATGGGCTTTTCATACGAGCGCGGTGTGGGCGAGATGCTCGAATCCTTCGGCCACCGGGCTGAAAGTCTCCTGGCCAAAACATTCGATTGCCAGGATTTTTTGGCCTGGGCTAATAATCCGAACCGGCTATGGGCCGTTATCGACGTCACTGCGAGCCTGAATTTATTTCAAAGGTATATTTGCTTCGACCAGATTGCGCCTGGCCAGGCTGCCATTGGAACGATCCATTATGCCCCCAACAGCGAACGGGATTACGACTGGAACAACCCGCGCCACGTGCTCAGCAACTGCTACGATTGGGATAACTTTCCCGTTTTTCAGAACGACATCCGCCAGGTTGCTGCGGACGAATGGGGCAGCGGCGACATCCGCGCCCACCACACATGGTGGCTGAAGCACCTGCCCAAGGTGGCCGGCCGCACCAGCGGCATTGTGAATAACTGGTGGCAGTATGTATTGGATCCGAATCTAATTGATCTGTAAAGATCTTATTCGCCCTATTCAGGGTGAATCGTTATATTGTAGGATTTGCGCACTCTACGCTAAAAAGCGGCTGTGCCTCGAATTTGGGCACAAACGTACCATTTAGCGGGGGCTTAGCTCCCGCAAAAGCAGAACTACGAAACTTGTGAAATGGAAGAGCGAAGTGAGAGCGAAGTTGACGAAATTGCAGAAACAAGATGAAATCATGGCACGCGATCGCACCGATGAAGAGCATCGCGCTTATGCTAATTTCATAACACTCCTCAACGACATCCTCCGAGTTTCAAGGGAAGCAGAGGATGTGTCCGCACTGTTGAAGGTGCTGGTCAACCGTACTGGTGTATTATTCTTTGCAGATGAATGTTTTATCACGTTATGGGATGAAGCAAATGAGATTACGATTCCTGCTGTTGCCTATGGCCCGATGAACCAAACCTACAGCAAGGTTCCCGCTAAACCTGGTGAACACACATTAACCTCCTCGGTCCTGAAAGCGGGACATGCCCTGGTAGTAGAAGATGTAACGAATTCGCCTTATTCTGATCCTGATGTGGCGGCTCCATTCACGCGCCTTCATTCAGCATTAGGCTTGCCGTTGATCTCCAGCAACCGTAAACTGGGAGCGGTCATCTTAGGCTATGATGAATTTCATCATTTTACAGAAGATGAAATTGTGCGCGGTGAACTAGCCGCTGGTCTAATCGCCTTGACGCTGGCCAAGTTCCAGGTGATGGAACAGGCTTATCAGCGCGCCGAGGAATCCGAAACGCTGCGCAAGGCCGGCTCGCTTGTAACGGCGACATTGGATCCCGAAGAGGCCGTCAGCCGCATTTTGGAACAACTGGAGCAAGTCGTTCCGTGTGACAGCGCCTCGGTGCAGTTGCTGAGTGACGGCGAATTGGAAATCGTCGGCGGGCGCGGCTGGCAGGATCCATCCAGCGTGATCGGTATCCGCTTTCCCGTCCCCGGCGATAACCCCAATTCGATCGTGATCCAGACCCGCCAACCCTACGTGCTGGACGAAACCGACAAGGTCTATCCCACCTTCCGCCAACCACCGCACAGCCACATCCGCTCCTGGCTGGGCGTGCCGCTCATCGTCCACAATCAAGTGACCGGATTGCTGGCGATCGACAGTGCCGAACCACATCACTTCACCCGCGAGCACGTCCAGATGGCGACTGCTTTTGCAGACCAGGTGGCAATCGCACTTGAAAACACTCGCCTGTTTGGTTCCGTACAGCAGCAGGCCAAACGACAGGCAGTACTGTTGCAGCTTAGCACCGACCTCGCCGTGGCGCTTGATGAACAAGATATTTGTAAGCGCGTCGTGAATAATTTACATGATATGTTAGGCTTCGATTATGTGAGTGTGTTTCTGGTGGATGAGAATAGCGGTGATCGCGTGCTGCAGGTCGGTATAGGCTTGCCTAATCAACTTATTCCAGACCGCATGCCACCCGGTCAAGGCCTGAGTGAGCGTCCTTTGTTGGACGGCCAATTGCATTACACGCCGGATATAACGCAAGAATCAAACTATTTCCCGGGTAGTAACGGTTCCGAGGTGGACGTACCCATCCGGATCGGAGATGAGGTCATGGGCGTTCTGATCATTGAAAGCGCTCGAATGCACGCCTTCAGCCAGAATGACTGTGATGTGCTCAATACGGCTGCCAATCTCATCGGTCTGGCGCTTACCAGGGCAGAGCTTTTTGCAAGCGAGCACAGGCAATTTGAAGAACTGGCTGTGTTGCATACCATTGCCATGGCAATGACTGAGGCCAAGGATGTTGATGAATTGCTCGAACGTACGACACAGCTGATCGGCGAAAAACTGTTTCCAGATAATTTTGGCGTGATGCTTTTCGACGAAAAGGGAGGGTTGCTTCGCTTGCATTCCTCCTATCATTTGGGCGAGAGGGAGGATCCAGTCGAGGTCTTGCTAGGCCAGGGCATCGTCGGTCATGTGGCTAGTATCGGCAAACCGGAGCGCATTCCTGATGTCACGCGGGTCCCTTATTATTTGAATGTCGATTCGAATACGCGCTCCGAATTATGTGCCCCGCTCATGATCGCCGAGCGCCTCATCGGTGTGATCAATGTCGAAAGCGCGAAGTTGAACGCTTTCACGCAGGAAGATGAAAACCTGTTAATGATCATGGCCAGTCAGTTGGCGATCGGGATAGAGCGGTTACGGGCTGTAGACAAGATCTACCAACAGGCTACCACGCTCGCACGGTCGAATGCGCTCATCAGCGCCCTGGCGCAGGTTGCGGCACGCATGGAAACGGCATCCGATCTGGACGGAGTTCTCCAAACCCTGGGCGAGGAGGTTAAAAAACTTGACCTGACCTGCCTGGTGGCGCTATTTGTTCCAGGGACTTCGGATTTAGTCATCCGTTACACGACTCTCGATAAACAGCGCCTCAGGATCCTGGAGCGCGCCGGCGGTCGCAAGATAAACGAATTCCACTTCCCGGCAGATAGACTTTTGCCGTATGCCGATCTAACCCAGCACCTGCGCCCAACGATCTTACCCGATCCTATTGCCCTCGTAACGATCGTATTGGAAGGATTCCCGAGATCGGTGGTCGAACGCGTTCTGGAACCTGCCGGGATGACCAAAGGTACCCCGGTAGGTCACTTACCCTTGGTGGTTGAAGAACGAGTATTGGGCCTCCTCTGGCTATGGGGTGAAAATTTGAAGGAGTCGGACCTGGCAGCAATGTCCATTTTTGCCAATCAGGTCGCGGTTGCCATTGAGAACTCACGTCTGTTCGCCGAGGTGGTGAATCTGGCAATAACCGATCCCCTCACCGGTCTATACAACCGGCGCGGCCTGTTTGAATTGGGGCGGATCGAATTTGCCCGCACGCGCCGCTTTGGGCGCCCTTTCGCCAGCATGATGCTGGATATAGATCGTTTCAAACGGGTCAACGATATGTACGGCCACCCTATAGGCGACCAGGTGCTGCAAGCTTTGGCAAAACACTGTCAAAGCAGCGTGCGTGAGATTGACCTGATAGGGCGCTACGGCGGTGAAGAATTTATCTTTCTACTGCCCGAGACGAATCTCGAAGTGACCAAGGAAATTGCAGAACGGCTGCGCAGAACGATTGCCAACATGTTGATCCCAACCGATAAGGGTGAGTTAAGTGTGACGGCCAGCTTGGGGGTGGCCATGTATGATGAAAACACCCTCGATCTGGATACGATGATCGCGCGCGCTGATCAGGCGATGTACGTGGCCAAGCACAAAGGCCGCAACCGCATCGCCGTCAGTCATTAGGATTTAGATTGCCACATTATCCTTTTCGTAAGTCTGCCAGCCGTTCTTCGACGGCCTGTACCTCGCTCTTCAATTCAGCCATGTAAGTTTCTAATTCGGCAATTTGCTCGGCCTTGGTCTGGTAGCGGCGATGGAAGTGGCCTCCGCCGCAGCACTCGCAGCCACAGTCACAGTCACAGCCACAGTCGCAGTCGCAGTCGCCGTTGCCGTTCTTGCCGAGTAGGTGCTGCGCACCGAGTAGGCGCTGCGCGCAATCACAGGTTTCTTCAGACATTTTGTTTTTCCTTTCCGGTGAGCAATGAAATCTCTGCTAACCAATCGCCGGGGCTTCGATGACGATGGCTTCCAGCGCGGCTAACTTTTCGGCAAATTGCGGCTCGGCCAGCGGCGGGCAATCGGCCAGTTTCTTTTGCGCGGCGGTCAGTTTGAAAGCAAAGGTGTAGCAGGTTGGTTCGCCGCACTGTTTGCAGTTGGTCTGCGGCAGTAGTTTGTAAACTGCCATCGGCGTCGGGCGCTGGCGGGTAGTGTGGTCGGGGGTGATCTCCGCGCGGTGTTCCCAGGTGCGGTTGACCAGGTCAATCAGCCCTTTGAGCTCCTTCTCCGCGCCTTCGCGGTCTTCCACATTGCTGGTGGCGATCTCGTAAGCATGAAAGGCGATGTTGTGCCCGCCCTTCTTCTGCGCAGCACCTACTCGGCAGGTCAGGGCCTGGGCTTCGGGCAGGTAGACCGCTCCGCGCAAGGTCGCGTTGAGATAGGGCAGGATTTCGGAGATGTCGGCAGTCAACCGCGCCCGCGCCGCATACCGCTCCGCGCCGGGGTCACAGGGCGGGGTGAAGACTTCCAGGTCGTAATGCTCGATCAACATAAGGCGACGCCTCTCATTCCAATCGCCGCCCCAGGATGTGCACGGCCAGTGCAAACAGGATGACGGCGAACCCGGCCAAAACGCTCAAATCCAGTATAGCATGTTCCGCCGTTCCAATCCCGAGCGCGGCGCGCAGCGCCTCGACCGTGTAGGTCAGCGGCAGGGCGCGCGCCAGGATTTGCAGTCCCTGTGGCAGCGCCGCAACCGGCACGAACACGCCGCCCAGGAACATCATCGGAAAGCGAACGAAGTTCGCCAGCGTCTGCGCCTCGAAGACCTCTTTAACCGCCACCGAGACTAACGCACCCAGCGCGGAAAAGGCCGCCGCCGAAAGCAGCAGCGCCAGGATGAGCAGCAGCCAATTGACGCCGCTCACACCGAAGACGGCCAGCATGATCCCCAGCACCACCAGCGTGACCGTCAGCCCAAAGAACATCCCGCCGAGCAGCTTGCCTGCCAGCAGCGCCGGCAGACGCACTGGCGCTAATAACAACCGCTCCAGCGAACCAATCCGCCGCTCGAACACGATGACGATGGCCTCCATCGAGCTGGTGCCGAAGAGCAGCGTCAACGCCAGCAGGCCGGGCACAAGCTCGCGCAAATCACCCGGGTTGCGGATGGCAAAGGCCAGCACGAAGGCGAAGGGGAGAAGGATGCCCCAACTGATGTTCGGCGGCTTGAAATAGTAAGCGCGCAGGTCTTTCAAAGCGATGTAATACATACCTCGCAGGTCATCCGCCAGCATTGCCCGGCTCCTTTCCGCCTTTTTCGGCCAGCATGATTTCACGGTCCAGGCCAGTCAGCCGGACGAAAACATCTTCCAGCGTCGGGCGGATTGTGTTGAGAGCCAGCAAGCGCCGCCCTTTGGCCCGCGAAAGTCCCATTTGTACTGCCTTCGCAACATCGCGGTCTTCGAACCGGCGGGTTTCGGCACCGTTGGTTTCGCTTTCGAACGTAATTTCAATGATGTTTGTGTTTTGGGTCGTCTTTTTCAACCCCTCCACCGTATCCAGCGCAACAATCTGCCCTTGAACGATGATGGCAATGCGATCGCACAACCGCTCTGCTTCTTCCATGTAATGCGTGGTCAGGAAAACCGTCACGCCCTGGTCGCGCAGTCCGGCGATCATCTTGCGCAGGGAACGCGCATTCATCACGTCCAGGCCGGTGGTCGGCTCGTCCAGAAAAATCAACGGTGGACGGTGCGCCAGGGCGGCGGCGATGGTCAATGCCCGTTTCATGCCGCGCGAGAGTTTGGCAAACGGGGTGTCGCGTTTCTCGCCCAGCCGGAAATGCTCCAATAGCTCCCCGGCGCGCGGCCGCCATTCTGCGCGCGGCACGCCGTATAACTGCATGGAAAACTCCAGGTTGCTGTAAGCAGACAGCTCATCGTACAGGTTCGACCTTTCCGGTACGACGCCGATCTGCTTTTTGATGCGGGTCACATCCCGGAACAGGTCGAATCCCAAGATACTGGCCCGCCCCGAGGTGGGTTGTGTCAACCCGGTGAGCATGCGGATCGTGGTCGTTTTGCCAGCCCCGTTGGGGCCCAGGAAACCGAAGATTTCGCCAGGCTGCACCTGAAAACTGACGTGATCTACAGCCACCACCGGTTTTGCCCCACGCTGGCCCTGCTCATAAACTTTGGTCAGGCCCTCGACTTCAATGGCGTTGGACATTTACTTTGCCTCCAGTTCTGCCAGAACATCATCCCTGCCCCGCGCCGCTGCCCTCACGAAATATTCCCTGCCCAGGAACAATCGCTGGCGTTCGAGCGGCGCTCTGATGATCGGCGAGGAACGCAACTGCGTGGCGTGACAGCGGATGGCGGCCAGCTTCGCCTCCCATGTTTCGGAGATGTCCACTGCCAGCGTGATGGCCTCGTCCGGCACGGCCCGTATCTGGAACATTCCCAGCTTTTCGGCGAGCAACTGGGGCACAGCCAGGGTATAGAGGGCAACCACGGCTTCGGCGCGGCGGAAAGCCTCGGCGGCGTACTGGCCGATGGCGACATGGTCAGGATGCCCGGAAATGCCGTCTGGCCCAAAGGTGAGCATAACCTGGGGATGCACTTCGTCCACCACAGTAAGAATTTCGGCGACGATGGTTTCTGGATCAATCTCGGATAAACGTCCATCCGGATAATCCAGCAGGCGCGGCGGTTCGATGCCCAAAGCGGCGCAGGCGCAGCGCAGCTCACGTTCACGCACGGAGGGGAGTTCATCAGGCGAGCAAAGAGGCGGCTCGCCGCACGAACCGGCCTGGCCGCGCGTGGCCGTCAGCACATGGACGCGCACGCCGCGCCGGACGAGCAATGCCAGCGTCCCGCCGGGGCGGTAGGATTCGTCATCCGGATGGGCAAAGACGGCCAACAGCGCGGGCGGACAGCCAGCCATTCTCTTCCTGTTCACGGAACCTGCACCGCCAACAGGCGCATACGCTCGGTAGCAACAATGCTGCGAACGACGCCGGCCGGTACGACAACCACCGAGCCGGTCTTCAGCCCGGCCTGCTCGTCCGCCACGTGCAGTTGACCGCTGCCTGCCATCACCGAATACAGAACCCGCGCGCTCATGACGCACGGGCCAACGGCCTGGGCCGGCTCAAGACACAGGAGCAGCGTTACCAAACCCTCAGACTGATGAAGGACAATGGGCTGCACTTCATCCGCCGAAAACTTTAGCATGGTCTCGACCTCAATCACTTGAATGGTCATTAGTAATTTTCCTCCTATTGTTTATGTTTCACTTGACTACTAGCGCGGAAGAAAAAGGTACAGCCCGGTGATAGAATGGTTAGCATGAGTATTTGCTGCGTTCGCTTGCGAGTAGCTCCAACGAAAAGGCTATTTGCGCAAGTCTGCCAACATTTCTTCAACAGCCTGTACTTCCTTCTTTAGCTCGCTCAGATAGGATTCTAGATCAGCAATCTGTTCGGCCTTCGTCTTGAACCTGCGCTGGAAATGGCGGTTATCGCAATTGCCCCCCCTGCCACAGTGGCACTCACCACCGCATTCCTCCCCGCATTGGCAAGCGCCGCCGCAGCCTTCATGATTGTCGTGAGGTTCTCCACAATTACACATCGTTTAACTCCTTCCTTCTGGAAAACGGTTTTGATATTCCGCCAGGAGATCATCCAATCTTTGGCGGGTTTTTCGGATATCAACCACCCAGGTATGTAAATGATCCAGCCCTACGTCGGTCAACTCATACACGCGCCGGGCCGGGCCGGCGTTGCTGGTATCCCAGGATGAACACACCAGGCCATCCTCTTCGAGAGAACGCAGCGTGCGGTAAAGGCTGCCGGGATCGGGAGAATCACCCTCTTGGCCGAGGATTTCCATCAACTCATAACCGTGAGATTTTTTATGCGCCAAGGCGAGCAGCAAACGGGGTTGGATCATGCCGCGCAACCGGCCTCCCATGCAGCGACAGCCAGATTGTCCAGTGTGATTGCCTTCGCACATAGCCTACCTCTTCTTGTATATATATGCTAATAGCATATATTATAACACTACCTATAGAAACGAACGGCCGGTGGGTGGTTAACAAAAACTCACTTTGCCTCACCCGATAAAAGCGCCTCAACCTGGCTTTGGGCCTGGATCAGATCGAGCGGAGCTTCGTCGCTCAAACCGACAGCCTGCTTCCAGGCAACCTCACCGGATGCATCCAACAATACCAATGCCGGGGCTCGCGCCACGCCATATTGCCGGGCCAGGTCGGGACGGCGGTTGAAATCCAACCGGATCACGTTCAACCCGCTGGCTGCCGGAAACTGCCAGGCAGCCAGTTGTTGCTCGGCGCTTTGCACCACCGTCATCTGGCATTCGCAGCCGCGCGACAGCGTGAAGAAGACCAAAGCTGGTTGGCCGTGTAGTTCCAGCGGCGGGCGCGGCTCGAACCAACCATCTTGAATGGCTTTGAGCGCCAGCGGTCCCAGGAAAAGACCCGCCAACACGAGCAAAGCCCACCAACGCGGGGCACGCTTTGTCTCCATCACGCCATCCACAAGAAATACAGCCCGACGCCAATCATAATCACACCGCAGGCTTTTTCGATGATCTCTGACCACCGTCCCAGCTTTTGAAAGCTTTTCAGTACGCCGGTGAACGTCCCGGCCAGCACCACCGGCACGCCGCGCCCCAGGGCATAGATGAAAAGCAACGCCGCGCCGTAAACAAATGCCCCTTTTGCCATCACATAGGTCAGGATAGCCGCCAGCACGGGCGTGGCGCACTGCGAAGCCACCAGCCCGGAGACCACCCCCAGCGCCAGCGCTCCGGGAAGGCCCTTCAGTGTAATGCGCTCGCGCAATCCGCCGAACCACATGGGGAACTGAACGTGCAATACACCGAGCAGGTTCAAGCCAATGACGAAGCAAATACCCGCCACCAAGTAATACCACCAAGTGGTCGTCGCACCCACCAAGCCGCCAATCAAGGCCGCCGCCACGCCTAACAGCATGAAGGTCAGCGCCAGCCCGATGGCAAACATCAATGAGAGCGTGAATGCGCGGCTACGTGGCAGGTCGCGAGAACCGCCGACGTAACCCACTACCAGCGGGATCATTGCCACGTTACAGGGGCCCAGGCTGGTCAGGATGCCGCCCAGAAAGACGAGGGCAAAAGCGAGCAGGGAGGCGTTTTGAATGAGTGTGAGGTCAAAGTCCATTTTAGTTTCCTGTGGAGATCGCTTGCAACGTATCGCGCAGTTGCTCGGCCTGCATCACACCGACGAAGATCTGCCGTCTGCCCTGGCGGTCGTAAAAGACCAGCGTGGGGATGACCTGCAGGCGCTCGCGGCGCATGAGCGAGATATTGCTCTGGTCGTACACGTCCACGTCCACCAGTGCGATGGAGTCTTTGAATTCAGGGTAGACTTCGGCCACCACGACCATCATCTCCTTGCAGGGGATGCAGTCGAGCGAGTGCAGAAAGACAAAGGTCGGGTGTCCGTCTTTGAGCGCCTGGTCGAGTTGGGCTTCGAGCGAGGCTCCGGCGGGAGCGGAGGCGCCGCTTTTCAGGGCAAAGATGGCAATCAGCAACAAGGCGACGCCGACCAAAATCAGCAGGATGGGTGGTCGCTTGCGGGCGGGGCGTTTATGTTTACGCGGCATCTTCATCCTCCCCAGCAAGGGCGTGTAAAACGGGAGTGAGGCTCAGGAGCAGGATCAACGTGATGATCACCGCTGAGCTGATACACCACAGGCACACGGCTTTGATGACGAAGGGTTCGAGGTAGGTCAGGTAGGCCGAGAAGACCGTCCCAAAGAAAGCCATGCCAAACAGGGCTATCGGCGCATACGATGAAAGCCAGCCCCATTTTTCCCGTCCCACCCACCAGGCGGCGAGAATAGCAATGTAACCGAAAGCGCCGAGCACGCCGATGGGCAGGACATCCCACAGTCGCGCGTAGCGGCTGGCCTGCACGGCGTTGCAGTCGCCGACCGGTCCGCAGGCGGCTTGAGAGAGGGTGATCTCGATGTAGGATAAGTAACCAGCCACGCCCAGCCCAATCGCGCACAGGATAGGGATTGCCCAGTCTTGCCATGCGGGCGGGGGTACAACAGGACTGTTCTTGAGCAAACCGAAAATCAACCGTCCGATGGCATAAAACAGCGCAACGAGCATGCCAATCATCACAACGATGGCCAAGGTGAAGCCATTAAGACGGGGTTGCACCCCAGGCTGGGCCGCCGCGGCCGCCTCCGGCGTCGGGGTTGCGAACCGCGAGGGCAAAACCGGCGCCTCCACCCCGCCGGCCGCGAGGTACTCTGCCACCAGTCCCGGCAGTTCATCAGGGATTTGTTCCCCGATCAGGACGTGGTCGCCGATTATGAACATGGGCAGGTCCACCTGCTCTCTGGACAGGCCAAAGCCGGCCGCGACTTGATAGAGGTATTCGACATCTTCGGAGGTGACAATATCCATCTCCTGAATATCGAGGCTGTCGCCATATTGCTCTTTGAGCGGCGTCAGCGCCTGCCCGGCAATCAGTTGACATGCACTGCAGTCGGCGGTGTAAAACAAGATGCCCTGGACGACTGCGCCGGTTGGATCGGGCCGCGGAGTGGCAGTGGGACTCGCCGCGGACAGAAAAGCCTCCAGGCCGGGGATGTCTGGCCAGTCCAGGCCGCCCTGCGCCAGATAGGATTCGATCAGTCCGGGCAGTTCGGCGGGGATCTGGGCTGAGCCGATCAGGACCTGTTCACCGATGACCAGGAACGGCACGACCACGCGCTCGCGCGGGATGCCATAAGCCGCCGCGACTTCGTACAGGCGATCCACATCATCCATGTTGACGACTTCAATCAGCAAGATTTCTAACTGTTTGCCATATTTCTCGCGCAACGGCGGCAGAACGTTTTCAAGCACCTCGTGGCAGTTCGGGCAGCCGTCCATCCAGAACAGCACCGCGCACACCACCGGCTGTGGGGTTGCCGTTTCCTGCGGCAGGCTCTCGTCACAGATGTGGCAGGCCTTTATGGTCGGGGTAGGGCGTTCCTGCGCCTGGGCGGGTTGCACTACAGTCGCAGCCAGTGCCAGGAAGCCGGTCAACAAGCTCAGCAGGATGATGGAGCGAGAGAGTTTCATCAATTCGAATCGGATACGGCTGTGACCTTTCACTCACGACTTCTTACCGCATCCACGATGGCCTTGACCGCTACTTGCATCTCCTCGTCGCCATACGCTTGTGGCGGGCCTTTTTTGATGCTGCAATCTTCCACCAAGTTGATGGTCTTGTAAGGAACAAAGCCAGCCTGCTCGACGATCTTGCGCGCGCAATTGAGCGGACAGCCATCCACCGTGATGATGCGTTGCGCGGCGCGGGTCTTGTCCATCACCGACTGGCTTTGCGTGGGCAGCCCGCCCAGGCAAAAAATGCCCGCCTGGCCAGGCTCAACCTGACGCACAGCTTGCAGGCCAGCCAGGCCAGTCAGGGTGCCCACGTTGGACATGCCGCCAAAGCAGACGAATAAGGCGTTTTCAGGAACATTGCTGTTACTCATTGATTAACTCCACGTCAGATATGATTATTCGCCAGTCTGCGCCGTTGTTGCCAGGCGCATGGTCTGGCTGTTCAGATAGCGGTAGAACAGGCTGGCGGTGAGCATCTGCACGATGAAGGCCAGCGCCACCGGCAGCCCTGCCAGTTTGGAAAAACTGGCAAAGGCCAGACCAACGGCGATGGGCAGGTTTTTCATGCCCGATGAATATGTCACTGCGATACGCTGTTCCCTGTTGAAAGCAAAGCGTCCGAGCCAGTGGGGTATCAGGAATCCCATAGGAAAGATGAGGATCACCGCACCCAAAAGGGAAGGAACCAGCGACCAGCGCTCCCGGATCAGCGGCACGTTGACGTTGCAGATGGCAAACATCAACAGTACTGCCGTAAGAGCCGATAACGCCGACATGAGTGGCAGATAGGGCTTGGGGTTCCAGAAACGGTCGGCCAGCCAGCGGACGGTAATACCCAGCGCCAGCGGAATGAGCAAGATAACAGCCAACTGCTGGAACATGCTCCAGGGATTGATGGCCACGCTCGAACCAGCCAGCAGTGCCATCAGGGGTGGGATGAGAAAAGGTGCCAGGATCATGGTCAGAGCGTTGATCGCCATGCCAAGCGGAACGTCGCCCTTGAGAAGCGCTGTCCACACGGCGGCCATGCCAGCGCAGGGTACCACCCCCACCAGGATGACGCCGACTGCCAGTTGAGAATCTATCACCAGCAGGCGAGCCAACACCCAGCACACCAGCGGCATATAAACAAAATTCAACAGCAACCCGGCCAAGACGGGGAACGGCTGGCGCACCACCAGCGCAAACTGGCGCGGGTGGATGGTCAGGCTGATGAACAGGATCATCAAGAAGGTAAGCGCCTGCGAATACCCCTGCACCGCCTTACCCGGGCTGGTTGTCCACAGCCCCAACAGCAGGCCGACGATCACGGTGGCGGTGATGATGATCTGGTAGTTCTTGCGGACGAACTCAGCGAATCGCATCTTGAACCTGTCTCTTTTGGATTCCGAATCTCATGCTGCTGGTGGAATCTCGACGACCAATTCGCCCTGGGGCACCAGCCCACCGATGACGGTATTCGTGACCGTGCCCCATTTGACGCACAGGTCGTGCAGTTCGGCCAGTTTTTCGGGCGGCTCGGGGCTTTTGAGAACCAGTTTGTAGCGGATTTCGGTCAGGGCAGGCGGTTCGTCGCGGCGCGTGGCGTCGAATTCCATTCGCGCCTCCTCAATTTGCAGGTGCATCTTTTCGCCGATGGCGTTGACGTTGGTCAGGATGCAGGCGCCCAGCGCGGCCAGCAAGGTCTCGGCGGCGTTGAAACCCGCTTCGCCCGCGCCCTTCTTGACGTTGAGCGTCAGGCGGTGTCCGCGCGCTTCGGCCAGAGCGTGACTTTCATCCTGGATGGTGACGGTCACTCGATAACCCTGGGCTGGGTGATTGTTCTTTTGATGCATATCATATTCCTCGAAGCGCCAATGAAGAATCACAACCGCTTCAATGCAGCGATGACGGCGTCCAATTCGGGCCGGGCAACTTCCTCGATTTTTCCCGCGTCGCACAGGGTGGCCAACTGCGGATCAATCGGCAATCGCGCCAGCACCGGCGCTCCCGCCAACGCAGCCACTTCGTCGGCATGGCTGGGACCAAAAATGTCGTAGCGATGGCCAGTATCCGGTGCGATGAAACCGGCCATGTTCTCGATGACGCCGAGGATTGGCACGTTGACCGCCTGGGCCATCTTGACGGCTTTGCGCACCACCATCGAGGCCAGTTCCTGCGGGGTGGTAACCATCAAGATGCCTTTGATTGGCAGGCTTTGCATCACGGTCAGGGCGGCATCGGATGTGCCGGGAGGTAGATCCACCAGCAGTTCATCCAACCTGCCCCAATGCACGTCTCCCCAGAATTGCTGGATGGCGCCGGAGATGAGCGGCCCGCGCCAGATCACAGCCTGCTCTTCATCCTGTAAAAGAAAGTTGATAGACATCAGACTGATTCCCAGGCGGCTGATTGCCGGTTCGATCCCTAAAGGCCCTCCGCCTAGCGGTCCGCGCACGCCAAACAGCTTGGGGATGCTCGGTCCCGTCACGTCTGCATCCAGGATGCCGACGCGATGCCCCGCGCGGGTGAGCGCCGCGGCCAGTAGCCCTGTGACGAGCGATTTTCCTACCCCACCCTTGCCGCTCATGACGGCGATCACGCGCGCAATCTGGTTGTGACCGGCTGACAGCGGCGGTTGATCCTTGCCACCCAGAATAGCGCGGCGCTCCTCTTCCGTCATCGCGCCCAGCGTGACGCGCACATCCTGAATACCAGGCAAGGCCTGGACAGCCGCGCGGGCATCTTCGACCAGTTGATCGCGCAGCGGACATTCTGGAATGGTGAGCGCCAGGGTGAACGACGCCGTACCGTCGCTCAGCGAGAGATCGCGTATCATATTGAGATCCACCACGCTGCGGTGCAATTCGGGGTCCATCACCTGCCGGAGAGCGTTTAGGATGTCAGTTGTCGTAGTTTTGTTCATTTCTTCTCCATTTCCGGGTGGCGCGCCGATGCCGGCGTCACTGCCGCCGATGATCAACAAATGGGTTATCGTCATTCTCCGTTATCCACGGCTGAAGCCGGAGGACCCGGTTCGGTAGGGGCTATTTTCGAAACAGCCTGTTGATCCTCTTCCCGGTAGCGTTTTTTCAGAACTCGAACAGCCAGGACCAATCCGGCTAGCGGCCAGAAGTGGAATATCATCGGCGTCCCACATTCCGGGCAGGGCAATACGCCGACGCCCAGCATAACTCCCACGAGAAGCCACCCCTTGGCCGTGGAGGTGGTGAGTCGTTGGTACATGCGCCTGATCATGATTCTTCACCTCGCATTCATCTGTCAACCACAAAGCGAATGTACAACGGGATGGGTCTCCTGGATCATCAGTGCAATCGCTCCGTGTGATCCACCAGGCGGCCCTCAATGTAGGCTTGCACCGCTTCATCAATATTGGTCACATCCGTAACCACCGGGCGGATATTGGCCTGCTTCATACTTTCATACGCGCCCGCGCCCATGCCACGCGCCAGCAGGACTTCGCAATCGGCGATGGCGGCGGTCATGCGGGCGTGACGGTTCTGGGCAGCGGGATCGAAGCCGTGCCCGCGTGGGTCTTCCCCGTGCGCTTCCTCGTGGGTCTCCCCGCTAAACTCGTTGTGTCCCATCTTGTCGCGTTTCTCGCGCGAGACGATTTTTCCGTCTTCGACGGTCACGACCACATAAAACGGGGCGCGGCCAAAGTGCTGGCTGATGGTCACTCCATCTTCAGAAACAGAGGCGATTTTCATTTTTCTTCTCCTTCTTTCTTTTGGGTTTTAACGCTGATGGCATCCATCGTTGCATCTTGTTGGATAGTATCCTTTATCATCGCCAGGCTCCTGGCAAAAACACCGACAATGATCGGTTTCAAGATGATAAAGGCGGACATGATGGCCGAGTAGAGAGGCTGGGCGATCAGGCCTGACGAAAACAAGAGATTTTCGCTGACCATGCTGGTGCTGAATTTTGCCGTCAATCCCACGCCCATGACGAGCGACTGGCGCTTGCCAAGAATTTTTTGGAACAACAAGTAGGATACCAACAGGCGCGAAAGCAACGAAATGGCAATGATGATGAGTATTAACAGCGGGTAGGTTAAAAGGGCATTCAAAGATATTGCGCCGCCCAGGCCGAGAAAGAAAAACGGCCCCAAGAAAATGTTGCCCACAAAAAAGATGGGTTTCTTGTACTGTTGGACGAATTTTTCCGGTAGAACTTGCTTGACAGCAATGCCGCTGAAGATAGCCGCGATAACCCCCATGTTTTCGAACCCTCGCGAGCCAAAATAAATAAAGGCGAAAATAATCATAAAGATCAGAAAGGGGATCACGAATGATTCGTTTTGCACTCTTTCCAGATAACGACGGGTAACCTTGCCCACTTGGGATAAGAGAATCGTTACCAGCAATATCCCAGATAGAGTCAGCACGATGGTTAATGAACTCTGCGAGGCAGCGTTGTGAGAACCCCCGGCGGAGAGCGCAGGTAAGGCGATAACAAGCGCCAGGGCTAGGACTTCAAAAATGTCGTCGAACACCCCTATCCCCAGCGCCAGTTGCCCAAAGCGAGTCTTTTCGAGTCCAAACTCCTTCAGGATGGCGAGCAGCACTACTTCGCCCACGGTGCCAAAAGCGATTCCGGCGATCAACGCGACGATGAAAGAATTGCTCACGAATTCCGGAAACACAAAGTAGAAAAACAGGGCTAGAAGGAAGCCTTCGGTCAACGTGAGCAGGATGTCACCGCCCACGATGTAGCGTCCTAATTTTCGGATTTGCTCAAGCTCCAGATCGATGCCGATGGTGAAAAGGAAAAACAACATGCCCATTTTTGACAAGAATCGGAACGTTTCGCTTGTCATCACGCCATGAAATAGACCCAATCCAGAGAGAGCCATCCCAAACACGACAACGGTGAACATCCACGGCATGCGCAAGTATTTGTTGATTGCATATCCTATCGTGGCAATCACAAGACAAGTCAAAGTTGCGAGCAGAAAAATATCCATTTTTGAATTTCCTTAAGTTGAATAGGTTTCGCTGTTTTTTTCCCCCGCCCGAAGGCGGTGAGCTCCAGGCGCGCAAAGGTCATGAATAATTGTTTGAGGGTCGGCTGCGGATTCAGGAGTTCACCCATATCCCCAGGCGGTCGTTGACGATGGCTTCGTCCAGAGTGAGAATTGGATTTCGCATGGTGATTTCCTGTTCCACAACCTTTACCCACACCGACGGCGCAATGCAGCCTCGACTTTTTTGATGAAGACCTGTAGCATGAAATGCTGGATTTCCTTCGGGTCATTTCGTTGAGCCACTTGAAGTAACTGGCGCACTTCCGCTTCTTCCAGGATGACCAGTGTCTTTTCGATTTGTTCTTTGGCCATACCAGCCTCCTACAGGATGCTCAACAACGCGGCGGCGGCTTCATTAATCTCATCCGCGGTTGTGAAATAGCCAGGGCTGAAGCGCAGCGCACCGGTCTCCAGCGTGCCAGCGGTGCGATGTGCCTGAGGCGCGCAATGTAGTCCGGCGCGGGTTGCGATATCGAAGACTTGATCGAGTACCGCGGCAAGTTGATCGGGTACATACCCCTCGACAGTTACAGATGCAATCGCCGTGCGTTGGGACAGGTCTGGCGGACCGATAACTATCAGGCCTGGCGCCTCGCGCAGCGCGTCGATCAGCAAAGCGGTCAAAGCCATCTCGTGCTGGCGGATCTGCTCTATCCCTTGTTCCAACACAAAGCGCACCCCGGCCAGCAGACCCGCGATGCCAGCGGCGTTCTGAGTTCCGGCTTCGAGGCGCAAAGGGAGCGCCTCCGGCATGCTCTCCGGCGCTGATTCCGCCCCTGATCCGCCCTCGACCCATGTCTCCAACGCAATGTCAGGGCGGACGACCAGCCCGCCTGTACCGTGAGGACCGAACAGTCCCTTGTGGCCTGGAAAGGCCAGCAAGTCTATGTTCATTGCCGCCATGTCAATCGGATACGCGCCAGCCGTTTGCGACGCGTCCACCAGGAAGGGGATGACATGCTTGCGGGCCAGTGCACCGATCTCGGCCACGGGCAGGATCGTCCCCAGCACATTGGAGGCGTGCAACGTGGCAATCAGCCGCGTTGACGGTCGGATGGCCGCTTCCACGTCGGCAAGTGCAAGAGTACCGCCCGGGGCGCAGGGGACGGCTGTTACCGCCACCCCGCGCCGCTCCAGCGCTTTGAGCGGACGCCACATGGCGTTATGCTCGATGGAGGATGTGATGACATGGTCGCCCGGAACCAGTAGACCTTTGAGCGCCATGTTAATAGCCTGGGTGGCGTTCATGGTGAAGGCCACGCCCGCCAAGTCCGGCGCATTGAATAGTTCGGCTATGGCAGAGCGCGCCAGGTCGGCAATGTGCGCGGCTTCCTCCTCGCGCCGATGGCCGCCGCGTCCGGGGGTTGCGCCCAATTCCCGCATGAAATGATCTACTGCCTGGTAGACTGCCTCCGGTTTGGGCCAACTCGTGGCAGCGTTATCCAGGTATGCGCTCATGGTTTTCGTCCTCCGCAAGCATATCCAAGGCGATGCCGCGCTGCAGGGCGGCGGCGCGCGCGCGCGCGATCAGCACATCCCAGAAGAAGGCAACCGCGCCATCTCCATCGCGATCTATGGCAATTCGCTTCAGTTCGATCACCTCCGGCGCTTCGAGCATTATCCAGATTCGCCGCGGGGCAGATGGCGGTTTGCTCATAAATGGCTCTCTCAATTCAACATGGCTTTCAGCTGAAATGATTCTTGAGGAAGGCCAGCGCAACTTCAGCGTCTTCGTCAAGCAGGATCTGCAAGAACTCAATGATCTCTTCATCTTCCGTCTTCAGGTTGATAGCCTTTTTCATATATTACTTTCCTTGTCTAACTGTTGTACGTTCAGGTTGGCAGTTGAAGCGCTTCTTGCAGCCAGCTAATGACTTCATCCTTTTTCGGGAAACGCCCAATGCAAACTAATTTTTCATTCACCACCAGGCTCGGTAGAATCACCACCTGGGTAATCTTCTCGATCTCGGAAAGCTCTTTTACCTCCGTGACGCTCACTTCCAGACCAGGATATTCCCTGCACAGTACATTTTGAGCCGCTATTATGGTTCGCTTGACTGCATAACGCTGGGGATTTTTGTAGCTGAGTATCTTGACGTTAATCATCGTTGTCTTTCTTCTCTCATCACTTCTGGGGCTTGAAATTCATGAGTTGGAAGCGAACCAGGATCTCAGAACAGCATTCAATTAAGCAAGCCGGGTTGATCCGGTAGAGGACCTGCTTACCAACGCGACGGCGGCTTACGAGGTTGGCGCGGCGCAGAATGGCTAGGTGGTGGGATATAGTGGGCTGCGTCACCGGCAATCGCTCCTGGATTTCGCTCACGCTCATCTCGCCTTCCCTGACGAGCGCCAGGATGCACTGGGGCGTCTCGTCGGCCATCGCGCGCAGAAAATCATCCAGGTCACAACACGCTTCAGCGTTCATCGTTCAGTCGAATATTTATTGATTTGTATTCGCTTCTGGCAAACGCGCACCTTTTTTCTCGCAGTCTATACACAGGTCTGTCTTGCGGTTCGTCCAATAGACCAGGCCACAACCAGGGCAGGTGACCTTGCGCAGAGCACTCAAAGTATTCTTGGCACTCGGCCTGAGCTCGGGCGGCAGGTCTAAGAACGGGTCTTTGACGCAGGTGCACATCGGCAGCTTGCCAGACGCTGGAGTCTCCGTTGTGTCGGGTTTATCCTTTTGCTTATCCATGTAAGCATCCTCCTAACTGATGGCCGGGGCTTCGATGATTATGGCTTCCAACCCGGCGCGCAGATCGGCGTACTGCGGTTCAGCCAATGGGGGGCAGTCGGCCAATTTCTTCTGCGCTGTGGCAAGTTTCAAGGCGATGATATAGCAGGTTGGCTCCCCGCACTGTTTACAGTTGGTCTGCGGCAACAGTTTGTAGATTGCCATCGGCGTGGGACGCTGGCGGGTGGTGGTGTCAGGGGTGATCTCAGCCCGGCGCTCCCACGTGTGGTTCACCAGGTCGATTAGCCCCTTAAGTTCCTTTTCTGCCACGTCACGGTCTTCGACGTTGCTGGTAGCAATCTCGTAAGCGTGAAAGGCGACGTTGTGCCCGCCCTTCTTCTGCGCAGCACCTACTCGGCAGGTCAGGGCGATTGCAGTGGGATGATAGACTGCCCCGCGCAGCGTTGCATTGAGATAAGGCAGGATTTCAGAGATGTCCGCTGTCAGGCGTGCCCGAGCTGCGTAGCGTTCAGCTCCCGGCTCGCAGGGGGGGGTGAAGACTTCAAGGTCGTATTTTTCGATTAACATCAAGCCCTACCACAGCGAAATCTTATTTCGCCATATCTGCGGCCTGTTGCAATGCCGCTTCGATTTTCTTCGCGCCGCGATAACCGATCATCACGACCTGCTCATCGATGACCAGAACGGGGATGCTCATCACGTCGTAGGACAAAATTTTCTCTACATCGGTGACGTATTCCACACGGGCATCCAATTTCAGCCGCGCAACCAGCCTTTGCACATCCGAGAACAAACTTTTGCAGGCAGCGCAACCTGCGCCGAGTACTTTGACATTCATTTCACAACACCAGGTTGAACAAATAGCGAGTGATGACGATGGCCAGCACCGCGCCTCACGCTGTGCCCTTTTCCAGGTGGCTGCGCAATTCTTTGCGGTGCACAGCCTGTACCAGGGTCCAGATCACTTCTTTCAAAAAGAGCAGAGCCGCCTCTGCATCCTTGTCAGCCAGGATCATCTGCAACTCGTTCTGTTGTTTCTCGTCCAGCACTACGCTTACTTTAAGCATTTTTTCTCCTTCCACCAGACGATCCGCAGCGCCTGCGCAATGTAGTTTCAACCTTTTTGGCAATCATGTCGCGCGCAATAACATTGGGCGTTGGGGCAAAGTGTCCATCCCGCTTTTCGGTTCAAGCCTGGGGTTGCGAAAATAGCCGCTTCTGCAACCAGAACGCCACATTGACCAGCCCGATCATCACTGGCACTTCGATCAATGGCCCGATGACAGCAGCGAAGGCCACACCAGAGCCTATGCCAAAGACGGCCACAGCCACGGCAATCGCCAGTTCGAAGTTGTTGCTGGCCGCGGTGAATGCCAGCGTGGTGGTCTTGGAATAATCCGCGCCGATGGCCTTGCCCATGAAAAAACTGACCAGGAACATGACCACGAAGTAAATGAGCAGGGGGACGGCGATGCGCACCACGTCCAGCGGCAGTTCCACGATCAGGTCGCCCTTGAGTGAGAACATAACCACGATGGTGAACAGCAGGGCAATCAACGTCAGCGGGCTGATTTTGGGAACAAATACCTTGTCATACCATTCCTTGCCTTTGGCGCGCACAAGAAAAAAGCGCGTCAGGAACCCGGCGATGAACGGGATGCCCAGATAAATAAACACGCTCTTGGCAATCTCGCCGATGGTGATGTCCACGATGTTGCCGGTCATGCCGAACCAGGTCGGCAGGACGGTGATGAAGACGTAGGCATACACGCTGTAGAACAGCACCTGGAAGATGCTGTTGAAAGCCACTAATCCGGCGGCATATTCGGTATCGCCCTTGGCCAGTTCGTTCCAGACGATGACCATGGCAATGCAGCGCGCCAGGCCGATCAGGATCAGGCCGGTCATGTATTCAGGATAGCCGCGCAGGAAAATGATCGCCAGGGCGAACATCAAGACCGGGCCGATGACCCAGTTCTGGACCAGCGATAGGCCGAGCACCTTCCAGTTCCGGAAAACGTCGCCCAGTTCGTCATAGTGGACTTTGGCCAGTGGGGGATACATCATCAGGATCAGGCCGATGGCGATGGGAATATTGGTCGTACCGACAGAAACGGCGGTGTTGAAGGTTTGCACGGCAGCAGGGAAAAGGAAGCCGATGCCGACGCCAAGTGCCATCGCCAGGAAAATCCACAGCGTCAGGAAGCGGTCGAGGGTCGAAAGGCGTTTCGTTACTCCCACGGTATCGGCAGAAGTTTGGTTGGACATTGTAGACTCCTTGATATGCAAGTTTATTAGTCGAGAGCATTCGCCAGCCAGGTCGTTACCTCGGCCTGCGATGGGACACGGCCTGCGCAGACAACCTTCTCATTGATGACCAGTCCAGGGGTATAGAGTAATTTATACTTCATGATGTCAGCGTAGTCGGTTACTTTGACGATCTCAGCCTCAATGGCCAGGTCAGCAATGGCTTTGCGGGCTACGGCTTCAACATTCTTGCAGTTGGCGCAACCCGGCCCAAGAACTTTGATGGTTAACATAAATCGGCTCCTTTTCCTGTATGAATTGGGTGTAATTGTGGTTTCGGATTCTATCCGTCGCTCAAATCGAGCATGAAGAAATATCAGGGTTGTTCTTCTCCTCCGGACAAAAACTGCTCAATGGCATCCAGAGCATGAGCCGAGTAGATGGAAGCCGGCCCGCCGCCCATCAAAAGTCCCACGCCAATCGTTTCCAGTAATTCCTGGCGGGTAGCGCCAGCCGCGACAGCATCGTGAACATGATAAGCAATACAACCCTCGCAGCCGACGACAATGCTGATCGCCAGCGCCATCATCTCTTTGACTTTGCTGCTGAGGGCGCCCTCCTCAATGGCTTTTTTGTGCAGACGGGCGAAACCGGTCATCGGACCGGGAATCTCGCTCCCCAGTTGGGCAAGGCGCTCTTCGAGGGATTTGTGCATTTCAACGTAATTCGTTTTCATTATCCGCCCTTTCCGGCGACCACCTCAATTTGCGGTGAAAGGATCACCTCGGATTTCACGGAGTTCGCCACCAGGCTGTATTTTTGGGCGGACTGCAGGGCACGTTTGGCGCGCGCTTCAACCGCTTTGGGGTCTTCGTCCCCCGCGGCGATGCGGATGATCGGCCAGAAGCGCAGGTGGGTGAAAATCTCCGTGCGATCCAATTCGATCAGCTTCGTGCCTTCGGCGCGGCATTCATAGGATAACAACTCCAGTTTGTAGCGTTTGGCAGCCCAGATGAACATCATCATGATGCAGGTGTTGGCTGCGGCCACGAAAGCATCTTCAGGGGTAAGAACGCCAGGATGGCCTTGCGCGTCGGGCGGCGCGGAGAAGTCCATCTCCGGCCCATTGCCCATGACGATGTGCCCCCAATGCTCCCCCTTCCACGAAACGGTCGTGTGATAGGTCGCAGTCTGGCTCATTGATCGGCCTCCTTTTCATAAAACGCGGCATATTCACGCATGAGAACGGTTTTGTATTGCTCATCGGCGCCCTCGGGCACCGGATTGTATAACTTGACCGTATCCAGCAGTTCGCGTGCAGTTGTACCAGAAGGCGGCTTACCGGCTTGCCGGAACTGCTCGAAGATGAGCGGCAAGGCAATCAAAGTGACTTCCTGACCATCAATCTGCACCGTTTGAGTGGGGATGCCCGAGCCGCAGGAACAGGCAGCCACTTTCCCGGTTTCTTCGGTACTTTCCGGAACGGCAGAGTCCGCTTGCGGCTCAACGAAAGCACCTTCTCGCCGGTTCCAGTGTTTTCCGAGCAGTTCGTCCACCACTGCTGCCATGCGTTCGGCGGTCACATCAACCGCTCGAAGTCCAGCGGGATTCAACCGGCGTCTCCCCTCCGGTTGGCCGAGGTTGTTTTCCGCAACCAGCTCCCGGACCATGACGCTCGCAGCCGGTTTGCTGGAATACTTCTCCGTGGCACGCGCCGCACAGCGCAATTCGCAGCCATCTACGGCGATGGTCGGGTAAAACCTGGCAAAGGCGCGATCCCCTTCTCCGCCCGCCAGGAAGAGCGGCAGGCAGATCGTCACGGTGTCGGCGGGGCGCAGATGTTCCAATACTTTCAGCGCAGCCAGGCGTGTCACTGTTCCCTCGGCCAATTCCTCGCCAGAACAGGACACAATGCCCACTTTCTTCTTTGGCAGGTCAACCATTTGAGACTCCATCAGGTTCTCCTCGCCCGCTTGCGGGAGAGGGGCTGGAGGTGAGGGTATCAACAATCCTGGCAATCTCCTCGGCCAGGGCATGCGCCAGTTGTTCCCCGCCCTCGTTGAGTTCGGCAATCCCCTGCGGCTTGAACTGCTTGTAACGGCGGTACACATCCAGGACGGCAAAATCCTGGGCGACGGTGCCGCCGCTCTCTTTTACCATCTTGGTTGCACAGGCCAGTTTGCAGCCGTCAATCGTGATGGCTGGATTCTGCGCCACTGTGGCGCGGGCCGCTTCGTCTCCTAGGACAAGCATGGAGAGCGCGATTAGTTGTGTTTCTTCAGGACGCAGGTCTTCGATGACATCGTAAGCAGCCTCGCGGCTGACGGTGCCGTACGTTTTGCCGATCCCGCTGCACGGCACAATGACCACGCGGGATTTAATGTTTTGACCGGTCATGCTTTTTTGACCTCCTGTTCGGCTTCCACTTTCATTTTGGCAAAGTAGGCCTGAGGGTCTAACAGGTTGGCTTTGTCAGTCTGCCAATCCGTTGCCTCGACCACCGCCAGCCAACCGGCCCCATATGGCTCCTGATTGATAGCTTCGGGAGTAGTCGCCATGGCCGGATTGACCTCGACCACTTTGCCCGTCACAGGGCTGGTCAGGCTGATATTGACCTTGATGGTCTCGATGAGAGCGATTTCATCACCACAGGCTACCTGTGTGCCCACTGGCTTGACCTCGGCAAAGGCCACATCACCGCTGCGCTGCTGCAAGAAGTCGGATAAGCCAATCCGGACGAGATTCCCTTCCGGTTTCGCCCAGATACCCTCCTCGTTATAGAGGCGGTCTATAGCAACTTTGAAGGTGAACTTGTCCACCGTGGTTTCAAGATATTCAGGCATGTCTTGTCTCCTTATTTCTCTGCCTCTGCTGTTTCCGGCAAGAACTGCTCAATGGCGTCCAGTGCATGGGCGGCATAGATGGAACCCGGACCGCCACCCATGAGCAGAGCTACTCCAACGGTTTCCAAAAGTTCCTGGCGCGTGGCTCCGGCTTTCACTGCATCGTGCACATGGTAAGCAATGCAACCCTCGCAGCCAACAACGATGCCGATTGCCAGAGCCATCATTTCTTTGACTCGGGTACTGAGTACACCGTCTTCCATGGCTTTTTTGTGCAGACGGGCAAAACCGGTCATTGGGCCGGGAAGTGCACGGCCCAGTTGTGCCAGCCGCTCCTCTAAATGTTGATGTTCTTGGACGTAACTGGTAATCATTGTTCTCCTTGCCTTTCACTTAATTATAGGATGGCATCCAAAGCCGCGCGGCGGTCAGCAAGGTTAGGGTCGGAGGCGAGAAGCGGACATTCGGTCAGCGCCCGATTCTGCTGGAGCAAACCCACCGCAAAGGCCATACAGGTGGCCTCGCCGCATTGCTTGCAATTGGTCTGCGGCAGGAGCGACCAGATGTCGAGCGGGCGAGGCGTGCGTTTCGAGGCCGTGACCGCGACCAATTCCTGCCGGTGTTCCCAGACCGCATTGATGCTCTCGGTCAGCGCGGCAAGCAGTTCAAGCCCTTCTTGAACATCTTTGACCTGCGTGATGTACGCCTGGTCGCGCTGGATGGTGAGAAAACCGGGCTGGCGCCGGAAGGTCAGCGTGCATTGTTCCGGGTTGTAGGCGATGATGCCGGGTAATGTAGCCAGGTACGGCAAAACCTCTTCCAGCGTCCGGGCGGGTTTGCCAATGACGATCATCTTGCCCGGTTCGGCCAGGCAGGGGAGCGTGCGCGTTAGCGTAATCGAGTCGAGGAAGATCATTTCTTGAACAGATTGCCTGTCACCTGGATGTCGCCCGTACCGGGGACGTGAATTTGCACTTTTCAGCCGCCTTCCAGCAGGTCGCGGGCTTTGCCCTTGAAGTGCGTTTGCAGGAACATCAACACACCCTCGGCATCCTCGTCCAGAAGAATGCGCATCAACTCGATTACATCGGAATCTTCCAGGGCTACCTGAAGGGCTTTCTTTATGTTTCTTCTCGCTTGCATCGGCAGTTCGGACAGCCGCACCCCGGCGAAGGGGCCAGTTCGGGCAGGGTCGTGCTCTGGATTTGCGCTGCCTGGCGGATGAGATCAAGAAAGGCTGGGTTCGCCATCCGGTAATGGATATACCGTCCCTGGCGGCGCGCCAAAAGGATGCCCGCCTTGCGCAGGGCCATCAGGTGCTGGGAGAGGTACGCCTGCCGCCAGCCGAAGGTGGCTTCCAGGTGGCAGACGCACGTCTCGCCCTGGCCGATAGCCAGCAGGATTTGCATCCGGGCAGGTTGGCCGATGGTTTGCAGGAGGAATGCAACTTCTTCAACGGAAGATATATTCGTCGCCACGAATATATTATATTCCCTGAAGGCAGCCTGGATTAGTGGAGAATATCACGTTGAAGGGTGCTAAATGTCCCCTACTGACCGGAACTGATCACGGGTTACTTTTCACTGCCTTTGCCCCTACACTTTGAATATCAACGAACAGCACGTCACCGCGCCCTCGGCCTTGGCTAATTCCGAAGCCTCCACGATGACCAGACGAATCCCCGCCTCTTCCAGCCGCAGGCGCGTCTTGGGATAGGAGGATGGGTAAAGCACCGTCTTGCCGACCAGCACCGCATTTGCAGCGTAGGCCTCGGATGGTTCCACATCGATGAATTTCATGCCGGGGAAATTTTCCTTACCCACCCAGGCTGGATTGACGAGCAACGTATCTGCTGCCACCTGCGTGACCGCCGACTTAAGATGTAGACAGCCACTCACCTTCACGCCTTTGACGGTGTAACCAAACGAGGCAAGGAAAGCTCCCATCTGCTCGATGGCTGCCTGGTTGCTCCGGCTGCTCTGCCCAACATAAATATCTTTGCGGACCGTCAGCACGTCGCCGCCATCCAGCGTGCCGGGAGCCTGGATGTAGAACAGCTTTCGATAGGGGGCCAGGGCTTTGGCGATGGACTCGGTCTCAGGTTTGCGCGAATCGGCTCCAGGTCGAGTAATGATCGCCGCCTCGTCTACTACAATTGCAATATCCTCGACGAAAACCGAGTCTGGGAGGTCCACTTCGGCGGGCAGCGGGTGAACGTCTACGCCCAGGGACTTGAGAGCTGCCTCATACTGAAGATGCTGGGCGCGCGCTACAGCTAGGTCAATTGGCTGGCGCTCCAGATGGGTCAGTTCACACTTGCCGATGGCCGGGCTGACATGGCGGGTGATGGCGAAAAGCATAAAAGACTCTTGGTTTATCCGTGTTTATCTGCGTTTACACCTGCACTTGCAGCAGGCCGTCTCGCCCCGGCGGGCTCCCGGCCCGAACGGGGTGCAAGTGTCTGTGGCTAAAACCGTAAATGCTTGACAGTCAACCCGTCGTTGATGATCTCGCTGAGCGAATCGATGCCGATGCGCAGGTGCAGATCGGCGTATTCTTGCGTCACCTTCTCGTCGAACGCAGCGGTCTTGACGCCCTCCGGTATCATCGGCTGGTCGGAGACCAGCAGCAGCGCGCCGCTGGGAATCTTGTTATAGAAGCCGGTGATGAAAATCGTGGCAGTCTCCATATCCACGGCCATGGCCCGGATGCGGCGCAGGTAGCTCTTGAACTCCTCGTCGTGCTCCCAGACGCGGCGGTTGGTCGAGTAGACCGTGCCGGTCCAGTAGTCGCGGTGGTAGTTGCGGATGGTGGTCGAGACAGCTTTTTGCAAGTTGAAGGCCGGCAGGGCCGGCACCTCGGGTGGAAAGTAGTCGTTGGAAGTCCCCTCGCCGCGCAGGGCTGCGATGGGCAGGATCAAATCGCCCAGCTTGTTCTTCTTCTTCAACCCGCCGCACTTGCCCAGGAACAGGCAGGCCTTTGGCTTGATAGCCGAGAGCAGGTCCATGACGGTGGCGGCGTTGGCGCTGCCCATGCCAAAGTTGATCATCGTGATGCCGTTGGCCGTGGCGTTGGGCATCGGCTTTTCGTGCCCGCGAATCGACACGCCGTGCATGTCGGCAAACAGGTGCAGGTAATTCTCGAAGTTGACCAGCAGGATGTATTTACTGATCTCTTCCAGCGGAATGCCGGTGTAGCGCGGCAGCCAGTTGGTGACGATTTCCTCTTTCGTTTTCATACGACCTCCCAAACCTGATACAACCCTAATCTACCTCCCTCGCCGTCGGCGTAGAACGTTTCCTGGACCCGGAACCTGCTCGCCGCGGCCAGGGCGTTCAACTCCGCCTCGTCGAAGTGGTGCACGTAGCGCAGACCGCGCCCGCCGCTGCGCCAGTCGAGCAGGTAATCGCCGAAATCCACAGCTTCCTGTGAAATCCCTGCATCTTCCCACGACTGAATGCGAGATTTGAGCTTTTCACTGTGCAAGAATTGCCACTCGGAATGGATGAAGTGTCCGCCTTCTCGCAACAGTCCGCGCACCTTTTTCAAAATATTCAACCGCATATCCTGGCCTGGAATGTGATGCAGCACGGCAAAGGCTGTTACCAGATCAAAAGGTTGGTTCGTTGATGAGACGACCCGCTTTTCCCAGTCTGCGGTTGTTAAATCAGCGCGAATAAACGTCGCCGGAGCGTCTTCCCAACCATGCCGGGCGACTTCGAGCAGCAGCAGGCTGAAGTCCAGCCCTGTGTAAGGACCGCGGTGCCCGCGCCGCATCCGTTCGCGGCCCAGTTCGCCATTGCCGCAGCCCAGGTCGAGGATGGATTCATCGCCAGTCAACCTGTCCAACACCCGTAACACGCCGGGCTGGAGGCGCTGTCGCGTGGAAGAAAATTCACGCCCGAAGGTCTGGTAGAATTGTTTATTCAGATCGAGCAGCCGAACGGCTGTAGCCGAATCCATGCTCTGATTATACTGCGATGGTCAAGAAAAGCACCTTCCAACAACTCCGCACTCTCACGCCCGAAAAGCTGGCTCTGGCGCGCCTGGTGCTCGATGACGTGCGCAGCGGACGCCCGGTGGCCAAGGCGGTGCGGCGGCATCCGGTAAAAGGGGGACACATCGGCAAGTCGGTGTTGGTGGCAGCGTACAACCAACTGGTCGAGAGCGGCGCCTGGCAAGCCGACCCGTCCCTGCTGGCGCGCATCCGCCTCAAGCCGGTGCGCACGCTCTCCGGCGTGACCACCGTCACCGTGCTGACCAAGCCCTATCCCTGCCCCGGCCAGTGCATTTTTTGTCCTGACGAAGCGCACATGCCCAAGAGTTATCTCTCGGACGAGCCGGGAGCGATGCGCGCCGTCGAACACGACTTCGACCCGTACGCGCAGGTGCGCTCGCGGCTCGAAGCGCTTGAGTCGATCGGCCACCCAACCGATAAGGTCGAGCTGCTCATCCTGGGTGGCACGTGGTCTTACTATCGGCGCGACTACCAGGAATGGTTTGTAATTCAGTGCTTTAAGGCGTTGAATGGACCTAACCCCCCGCTCCCCCCTTCCCTACAGGGAAGGGGGGACACAGGGGGGATAGGTCCGGTACATCTCATCAACGAAACCGCCCCGCACCGCAATGTCGGCCTGGTCGTCGAGACCCGCCCGGACGAGATCACCCTGGATGAGCTGGCCTGGTTCCGCCACCTGGGCGTGACGAAGGTGCAGATGGGCGCGCAGAGCCTGGACGATCACATCCTGGAAATCAATGCGCGCGGACATACCGCTGCCGAGACGCATCGCGCCGTCGCATTGCTGCGCGCGGCCGGGTTCAAGATCGTCCTGCACTGGATGCCCAACCTGCTGGGCGCGACGCTCGATTCCGACCACGCCGATTTTCCTCGCCTGTGGGAGGGACTGTGTCCCGACGAGATCAAGATTTACCCGACGCAATTGCTGGAAAATGCCCCGTTGTATGAATACTGGCGACGCGGCGAATATCAGCCGTACACGCAGGAAGAACTGGTAGCGCTGATTGCAGACCTTAAGCCGGCCATCCCGCGTTATTGCCGCGTTAATCGCGTGGTCCGCGATATACCTTCGACACACGTGGTGGCAGGGAATAAACGTACCAGCTTGCGGCAGGATGTTCACGCCGAGCTACGACGGCGCGGGACGCGCTGTAATTGCATCCGCTGCCGGGAGGTACGCGAGCAAGCTGTAGAGACAAGCGCGTTGGAGTTGGATGATCTGGCCTATCCCGCAGACGGCGCGGAGGAGCATTTTCTATCATTCGTAACGCCGGAGGATAAGATCGCCGGGTTCCTGCGACTCTGCTTGCCGAATGTGGATTCGCCTTCTACAGGATTGGGCGACCTGGATGACGCGGCCATCGTTCGCGAAGTACACATTTACGGCCAATCGCTGCCGGTGGGAGAAGAAGGGAATGGAGCCGCGCAGCACACGGGTCTCGGCACGCGGCTGCTTGAGGTGGCGGAGAAGATCGCCCAAAGGCGCGGCTTCCACCGCATGGCAGTTATTGCTGCGGTGGGGACGCGCCGGTATTATCTCGAACGCGGGTTTGACAGAGGGAAATTGTATTTGGTAAAAAGCCTGCCGAAGGCCTAATCGGTGAAATCGGCTCGGTCGTGCGCTTATCCCCCGGCCGAGCAAATTTTATTACGGCTTCTTTTCCCACGCTTCCACAGCCTGCCGGATGGCGGCTTTGACCTCCGGGTCAAGTACGGCATCTATCCCCTCGAAACGCTGTAATCCAACCCAAACCATCACGCCCCCTTCAGGCGATTCCTGCAAGTGAATGCCTCTGCCTGCCAGCGGCGTGCCGGTCAGCCTGTCCTGCAGGATCTGGTCAATTTGCGCCACGATGCTGAAGGCGGCCACGGCAGGTTGTTCTACCTTTGGCTCTTTGGTTTTGGCTGGGATAGGCGGCTTGGCTGGCTGTTCCTGGCCGGAGCGAGCAGGCGGCAAATCTGGCGCGGCCTCCAGCCAGGGACGCAGTTCGAGCAGGAGATTGACCAACCTGCGATGCTGTTCGGGCTGCAACATCTCCTTGCCCTCAATTCTTTGGCCGCCCATCTCCAGACCCAGTTTCCCGGCGCGGGTACGCCAAGCACGCAAGACCTCGATCTCGCCCTCCAGGGATGGAAGAGCTTCATCTGCAGGTGGCTTGACGGGCCGCCCTTCTTTCTTGGAGATTCTCAGTCTGGCCTCCAGCAAGCCGATCAAGTAACCAAAGATCAGCACCGCCAGGAGTAGGCCAATCGTTGCGAGATTCCATACCATAGTCAATCTCCCTCGAGCGGCTGACAGTTCGGACAGAAATGCGTCCCGCGCTGACCAATCACCATGCGCTCGATCTTCGCCCTGCAGACCGGACAGGGTTCCCCATGTCGCCCATAGACGCGAAAGTGATCTTGGAATTCACCGCCGCGATAGACCCAGTCAATGCTGGCGCCGTTGCTGCGAATGCCCTCTTCGAGCACCGCGCGCACGGCTCGCCATAGACCCTCGGCCTGCTCCGGCGTAACTGAATCCGATTGTGCCAGCGGATGAAGACGCGCCATGTGCAGGGCCTCGTCGGTATAGATGTTGCCCAGGCCGGCTATGAAGCTCTGGTCGAGCAGAAGCGGCTTGAGCTGGCGACGACGCCCGTGCAGGCGTTCGTAGAATGCTTGCGGCGTGATGGATGGATCGAGCGGCTCCGGCCCGAGGTCGCCCAGCACCTCGTCCGGGTCCGCAGTCAGCCAGACGCGCCCGAATTTGCGCGCATCGTTGAAGATCAAGGAGAGATCGTCCGAAAGGGTCAAGACCAGGCGGTCGTGCTTTGCAGGCGTAAAAGCACCTTCTTTGACCAGGAGAGCGCCGCTCATGCGCAGGTGGACAAGAAGGTTGAATGGCTTGCCCTGCCTGCGCCAGTGCCGCAGGTACAGGTGAGGTTCTCGAAGGGTTGAAAGTTGAAAGTTGCAAAATTTGGCTCGACGTGAAACCGATAGGATTTGCTGACCTTTGATACGCTTTTTAAACGCCTCAGGGGAGGGCGCGGCCAGGGTGCGCTTCCAGAGCAGGTCAGCAGAGAGAATCGTCTTGCCGACCAGGGCCGGGCGCAACGCGCGGACGATGGTCTCGACTTCGGGGAGTTCAGGCATATGTTCTGTGCGGGGTCTGCAACCCCGCCCAAGCGAGGATTACGAAATCTGCTCGGACAGATACGGCTGGACGCCCATCTGCTTGATCTGGTCGAGTTGGGCTTCGATCCAGTCAATATGATCTTCCTCGTCTTTGAGGATGTTTTCGAGCAACTCGCGCGTCCCGTTGTCGCTGAGTTCGACGGCCAGGCGGACGGCATCGTTGTAGGCTTTGATCGCGCCTTCCTCGGCAGCCCAGTCGCTCTTGTGCTGCGTCTCGACATCCGGCCCAATGTTGATCTTGTTCAGGTTGCTGACAATTGGCCGTCCCTCCAGGAAGAGGATGCGCGCAATGTGCTTTTCGGCGTGCTTCATCTCATCAATGGCGCGCTTTTCGAAGACCGTGTGGAGCTTGTCATAGCCCCAGTTGGCGCACATCTCCGAGTGCACGATATACTGGTTGACGGCCGTCAGTTCGTCGGCCAGCAGGGCATTCAGTTTTTCGATAATCTTGTCGTTGCCTTTCATGGGTTCCTCCTTGAAAAAATTGATTGAGTGGACACTACTCGTTGAACATCTCACCTACGCTGCGACCCTCGTGGGCGCGGCGGATGACCTCGCCCAGCAGCGACGCGACCGAAAGGACTGTCAGCCGATTGCCCAGCAGGGCGCGCTTTTCAGGCGGGATGGGGACGGAGTCGGTGGTGATGAATTCGGTCACCTGCAGGGCGGCCAGTCGTTCGGCGGCGTTCGCCGAGAAGACCGGATGGATAAAGACGACGTACATGCGCCGTGCGCCGCTGTCTTTGACGAGATGGACGGCCTGTGCCGCCGAACCGCCGGTATCAATTTCGTCATCTACCAGGATGACATCCCGGTCTTTGACGCTGCCGATAATGGTGAGCGCCTCGGCGTTGGCGTCGTTGGCCGCGCGGCGCTTCTCGATGAAAGCGATGGGAACATTAATGTCGGCAGCGATGTTGCGGCCTTTTTTAGCATAGCCCAGGTCCACGGTCACGACGACCGGGTCTTTCAAGCCAGCCCGGATGTTCTGGTTGATATAATCGGTAATGAGATGTGAGGCGGTCAGTACGTCGCCGGGGATGGAGAAAAAGCCCTGGACTTGTCCGGCGTGCGGGTCGAGGGTCATGTAGCGATCCGCACCAGCGACCTCGATCATGTCTGCCACCAGTCGGGAAGTGATCGGGATGCGCGGCTGGTCTTTTTTGTCCGAGCGTCCATAACACAAGTAAGGGATGACCGCGGTGATCCGCGCTGCCGAATCCATCCGCAGCGTCTGGAGCATGATGAGAAGCTCCATCAGATTCCGTTGGACAGGCGCGGAGGTGGTCTGGATCACGTATACGTCCTGGCCGCGCACGCTGCCGTGCAGTTTGACGAACAAGTTGTCGTTGGGGAAAAGGACGATGTCCCGCCCGCACAGCTCCTCGCTGAGGTGGTCGGCAATCTTCTGAGCCAGTTCCGGGGAGGCCGTTCCGGCATACAATTTGATGCCGCCGTATACTTGCATTTCATGCGAACGTGGGGGCATGGCTACTCCATTCCACGTTGAGCGTCCCATTCTGAACGCAGAACGCTCATGATGAATTCATCCTGATACTGGCCGTTTTTGAATCTTGCCTGCCGCAAGCATCCTTCGAGCACGAAGCCAGCCTTCTCGTAAGCGCGGATGGCGCGCTTGTTGGGTTCGTAGACGTGCAGGTAAATACGGTTCAGGTTGAGGGTCTCGAAGCCGTGCTTGAGCAGCAGGCGAACCGTTTCTGTGCCATAGCCGTGATTCCAGATAGATTTATCGCCGATGAAGAGACCGATCTCAGCAGAGCGGTTCACCCACTGGATATTATGGAAACCGCTGTTGCCAACGAGCCGCCAGCCATCCCCCGCGTGGATTTCAATCGCCAGCGGTTTCTCTTCTGGAGCGAGGTCGGCCAATTTCTCGAACCAGCGGATTTCGTCGGTGGTCGAGATGGGCAATCTCATCATCAGGTTCTCGATCACTTCGGGGTCGTTCAACCAGCCGACAAAAAGGGGAATATCATCCCGTTCCACACTGCGCAGACGGATGCGTTCACCGTAGATCATGTCTGCCTCCCATTCAGCAAGGCCTTGACAGCCTCCCACGGCGAGAGCTGGTGCTCGAAAACCTGAACAAGCACCTTCTCGTAGTAAGCTGCTTGGATGTTGGCGCGGAATTGCGCCGCCAGAGTCTCCTGGATCAACGCCTCGACCTCGCGTTCCAGGCGGGCATGCTCGCGGCGCGACCAGTCTCCGCTCTGGCGCAGGTGCTCCCTGTGACGGGCAATGGCTTCGGCCAGTTCGACGGAGCCTGTCTCCTGGATGGCGATGGTGCGCAGGATCGGGGGTACCCATAGATTTTCAGGCAAACTGACAGGGGCATCGAGGGTTTCAACCTTGCCATCATGGTAGCCCGAAATCAGGCTACCATGATGTTGGAAGATGCGTCGCACCGGATGCGCCATCTCGAGCATATCGCGCAGGGCGCGCTCGGTGATTTCCACGCCCGGCTGGTCAGCTTTATTGAGCACCAGGATGTCGGCGATCTCCAGGATGCCGGCCTTGATGGCTTGGATCTCATCCCCGAAGCCCGGCGCCTCGACCACCAGCGTGGTGTGCGCCAGGCGGGCGATGTCCACCTCCGCCTGTCCCGCTCCGACCGTTTCGATGAAAATGATCTCGTAGCCGGCCGCGTCGAAGACCTGCGATAGGGCCGCCGTTGCGTGGGCCAGGCCTCCGAGCGAGCCGCGCGAGGCCATCGAGCGGATGAACACGTCCGCATCGCCAGCCAGGTCGCGCATCCGCACCCGGTCGCCGAGCAGCGCGCCGCCGGTGAAGGGACTGGTCGGGTCCACGGCGACGACGGCGACGCGTTTTCCCGTCTGTTTGCGGTAGTAGAGCGCCAGTTGGTTGACAAGCGAGGATTTCCCCGTCCCAGGTGCGCCGGTCACGCCGATCAGATGCGCCTTTCCGGTGTGGGGAAAGAGGGCATCGAGGGCGGCGCGGCCTTCGGGCGTGTCGTTCTCTACCTGGGTCAGCAGGCGGGAGAGCGCCAGACGGTCGCTGGAAAGGACGGCATCAACCAATTTCATCGCTGGATCCTTACACTTCACGTTTTACGTACTGCGAACACGTAGAGCGGAAAACGTAAAACGTAATCATCACTTCGCCAATAAAGCCTGGCGCACATCCCGCACAATATCGTCGGTAGAGGTGCCGGGACCGTAAATGCCAGCAACGCCCATCTTTTTCAAGAGGGGTACATCTTCGTCTGGGATGATGCCGCCCAGGAAAACTTTGACGAGCTCCTGACCGTTAGCCCTGAGCAGCTCGAACACGCGCGGGACGAGCGCCATGTGCGCGCCGGAGAGTATGGAAAGCCCAACCGCGTCCACATCTTCCTGGAGCGCGGCCTCGGCGATCATCTCCGGGGTCTGGCGCAGGCCGGTGTAAATGACTTCCATGCCAGCATCCCGAAGGGCTCGGGCGACCACCTTGGCGCCGCGGTCGTGACCGTC